>Ga0315286_10000061_pt1 | contig 69283 bp, 61 predicted proteins | sample YL17G10_0_MG_FD_205038 | JGI IMG/M metagenome (GOLD analysis project Ga0315286, IMG submission 205038) | Sediment microbial communities from Yellowstone Lake, YNP, Wyoming, USA - YL17G10_0 | ecosystem: Environmental > Aquatic > Freshwater > Lake > Sediment | place: USA: Wyoming | collected...
ACTCCCTGCTGGTCGTCTTCCTCGACTGGGGAAACCTGGGCGTCACCCGCGAGGAAGCCTTGGCCGCGCTCGAACAGGCGACCACTGGCGTGAACGCCGCCTACGCCGCGTCCGCGACGCAAGCGGGTCTCTCCCAACCGATCTTCGCCCTCAGGACGACGGGGGTCGTCGTCTCGCCCGTTCCCGACATTCCTGGGCACCTGCTCACACGTTCCCAGGTGCAGTCTCTCACGGGGCTCGACCTCATGCTCTTCGACTTCGTCACGCAGGTGGATCTCGACCGCGAGAACACCGCTCGCCGCGCGTTCGCTCAGCCGAACTGGGACACGTTTGGGTTCGCGAGTGGGACGTGCGGCCCGGCCCAAGAGGACGTTCACATCTGGGTCTGTCTAGACGAGAAGAGCCAGTTGTACGGACCCGACGGGCGCCTGGAGTCGACCCTCCTCTCCCACGAGGTCTTTCATCTCCTCGGCTATCCCGCCTCCCACGATTGGCCCTGCACCGACGGATCGGTGGTGGATCAAAGCGATTGCTGTGGGGGCATGAACGTCCCTGCTCTCTTGTTCGGTTGGACCGACACGGATGGCGACGGCCTCGTCGAGATCCTCGATCCGACGCCCTACGGCCTGGTCTTGCCGTAAGAACAGACCGACCTCACCGGGCTCTTGCGGATCCGCTCCATGGGTTCTTGTCGCCGGCGCGGCGAAGGAGGATCTCCTCAACGCGGCGAGGCGGACCCTCAAGAGGTGGGATCCGGCCGATCCCCTCAGCACCCTGCCGCAGAGTCTGGGAGCGCTCATCTCGTGCCTCTCCTTGGGATCGTGACCTCGCCCGAGAGAGGCGAGAGCAAAGGCCGGCGTGTCTTGGCTGGTGGAACGGATCCCTTGATGGCCCTTCCCCGGATCCACGTCACGTCGTATGCTTCCACAACAAGGCTGGGGCAGGGCTCTAGGCTGGTCTATGTCGCCCCACGTCCCTCAGCACAAAGACGTGAGCCGGGAGGCGTTGTGTCCGCAACCGAGGACCTAATTGGGAAACTGGAGTCCCGCGGATGGAGAGCGGCCGTCGTTCCCTACGCACGACGCGCCGAGGCGATCCAAGAGATCGTCTCCCGCCACGAGCGGGGCGAGCTCGATGAGTCCTTCTACCAGGAGTACCTGGCGCCGATCGTGACCGAACCCGCACCGGAGAGCCCGACGCCTCGTTCCCTCATCCTCATCGCGGTGCCCGACCGGCCACTTGAGATTCTCTTCACCCTCGATGGAGCGACTTTCCCGGTGACCGTCGCCCCGGGGTATGTCCAGAGGGCACGCCCCAGGCCTGCGGACGTGGTGCGGGAGATCCTGGCCCCGTCAGGATTTTCGGCCGCCCGCGTGGATGGCCCGCAGAAGGCCATGGCGACCCTGAGCGGGTTCGCCCGCTATGGCCGCAACAACATCAGCTACGTCTCAGGCTTCGGGAGCTTCCACGCGCTGCGCACGCTGGTCTCCGATCTCCCCTGCGACGATGAGCCACCCCACGGACTAGAGATGCTTCCCCGCTGCGAGACCTGTCAGGCGTGCCGCGTCGCCTGCCCGACCGGCGCCATCGCAGAGGACCGCTTCCTGCTCCACGCGGAGCGCTGCGTAACCTACTGGAACGAGAAGTCCCCCGAGGTTCCGTTCCCAGGATGGATCGAGCCCGCTTGGCACAACGCGCTCTTCGGCTGTCTCACCTGCCAGCGGATCTGCCCAGAGAACCACGCGTTTCTCGACCCAGTCATCGAGGGCCCCTCATTCGACGAGAGGACAACGCGAGCGCTCCTTGCCGGAGCGAAGAAGGAGGACTTCGAGAACGACGTCCGCTCCGTGCTCGAGGAATGGAGGCTGGCGGACCTCCTGGGGTACCTGCCGCGGAACCTCGGAGCCTTGGTGACAGAATCCAGAGACTCCAGGACGAAGGATCAGCAAGAGAAGGAGACCGGCAAATGAACAGAAAAGGCACTCAGCTTGGAATCGCCTCGATGGCGAGATGCGTCCTCTTTGGAATCGGCCTGGGAGCCTCGACCGCACTGCGCCTGGCGCGGTTCTTCCCAAACAACGACCCGATCATGGCCGTGACCCTTCCTTACGCCAAGCGAGGACGCGTCGCATCCTTGGCCTTCCCCGTCGTGGCGATGGTCCTCTTCGACCTCCTCTCGGGGAAGGTCGGCGTCTGGACGCTGGTCACGGCCGGAACCTACGGGACCCTGGGCCTTGGTTTCTCCTTCTTGTACAAGGCCCTCGCCGAGCGCGGGCGAGTGGTAGGCCCCATGACCTTCCTTCTCTCCGGGATCGCCGGGGTGCTCGTCTTTGACTTCGTGACCGGGCCGATCCTGTCGAGCGCGCTCTTCCACATGTCATTCGCTCAGGCGTTCGTCGGCCAGATCCCGTTCACCCTCAAGCACCTCGTGAGCGTGTCGATCTACGCCGTCGTCATAAGCCCGCTCGTCGACTGGGCGCTGGGAGGGATCGAACGCCTCGAATGCGCGATCCAAGAGCGGCTCGCTCTCTCCATTTCGCGAGCGGCGTGATCTGCGCGACGAGGTTTTCGACTCGCGGCTCTTCTGAGTCACCCGGGCGGGCCGCGGCGGGCGAAGGGTCCCCGTGATCGGGACGCTGCTTCTGAAACTTGAGTCGATCGGTTGCCGAGCCGCCGTCGTGCCGTATTCTCGTCGCGCGGAGGCGATTCGCGAGGTCGTCTCCCGCCACGAGCAAGGTGAGCTCAATGAGGCGTTCTATCAGGAGTATCTCGCGCCTCGTGTCACAGAGCCCGACCTAGAGACCTCGAACCCTCGTTCCCTCATCGTCGTCGCGCTGCCAGATCGGCCGGTGCGCATCCACCTCACGCTCGACGGAGCGCCCTTCGCGGCGCTCGCCTCGCCGGGGTACCTGCGAAGACCTCATCAGAGACTCCTGAGCGTCGTTCGCGAGATCCTCGAGCCAGCCGGGTTCACGGTCGCCCGCGTGGATGGCCCCGCGAAGACCATCGCAACGATGATAGGTCTCGCCCGCTACGGCCGCAGTAACCTCAGCTACATCTCTGGACTCGGGAGCTTCTACCCCCTGGCCCTCCTCGCCTCGGACCTCGCGTGCGACGCCTCGCGCCCACGCGCGCCCGAACTCCTTCCCCGCTGCCAGGGTTGCCGGGCGTGTCTCGCCGCGTGCCCCACCGGGGCGATCGCGGAGGACCGCTTTCTCCTCCATGCCGAGCGGTGCCTGTCTTTCTGGAACGAGAAGCCCGCATGCGTCCCATTCCCGGCGTGGATCAAGCCGGAGTGGCACAACGCCATCGGCGGCTGCCTCCTTTGCCAACAGGCCTGCCCGGAGAACCACCCGTTCCTCGACGAGATCGTTGAGGGACCCGCGTTCGACGAGGAGACGACGCGCCTCTTCCTTGCCGGAACGAAGAAGGAGGACTTTTCCGAAGACCTCCAGGCCGTGCTCGAGGAGTGGTGGCTCACGACTCTTCTTGACGTCCTGCCGCGAAACCTGGGCGTCCTGGCGGAGAAGGAGCGCACCGCCAGGGCGAACGCCAACGCCGCCACACCCGGCACGGGACTCGAGCCGCGCTCTTCAACAGCGCAGTCCCTGAGCTTCCCCTAGACAGACCCTGCGAGGCTCCCAAGCGTGCATCGGGTTGACTCGCCGGCCAGGATCGCGGTACGGTAGGGACGAATCCGTCACCAAGGAGGCGATCGTGCGTACTTTCGTGTTGTTGGTCCTGTGTGTCCTCGCGGTCTGCGCACCGGTCCTCGCGCAGACGGTCGAGCTGGGGAACGTCTTCCGGGACGCGCAGCTTGGCTACTCGCTCCGGTATCCGACGGACTGGATCTACCAGAAGCCTTCTCCCTACACGGTCGTCTTCTCGGGACCGCAAGGGACGGCAGCCTACTACTCGACCGTCGCACTCCAAGACATCGCCTCCACGCGGATCGGGGGGACCTTCGACAGCGCCCAAGCCGTGGTGAACGATCTCAAGTGCCAATTGGCTACTGGGTCCGACGACGTCCACCTCTACAACTCCTGGCCGCTGACCTGGGTCCTGGCAAGCGGGGAGAAGCTCGTGGGGAGTGAGTTCACGGTCGAGTTCACCCGCCAGAACGAGCGCTTCAAGATGTGGCAAGTGGTTCTACCCCTCCGAGGAGGAGACGTCTTCTGTTCGTGGTCGTACACCTCTCCGAGCGACCAGTTCGACACGTTCTTTGGAATCGCCCGGGCGATGTTCGATTCCTGGGCGTTCCTGGAGCAGCCGCCGACCGGCGGTACGACGGGCCCCTCCGGAAGCTTCTCGCTCTCGGGGATCACGACCCTCTTCCAGGCACGCGACCACATCTACCGGGTGGCGAGTTCTGAGGCGGAGTTCAGCTTGGGGAAGCAGGACAAGCGCACCTACACCATCACGGTGTCGTCTTCCGGGTACCTTTCCTGCGCCGTCGTCTCTGTGCAAGGACAGTGGATCGGCTGCTCAGTGTATGACTCGGCCGGAAACAAGGTCGGCGGGAGGGCGGGAAATCAGGGCTCGATCTACGGCGGGATCTACCCCATCGCACCAGGCGCCTACACGGTCGTCGTCGGCCCCATGAAGGCGACGGACGATTCACAGTTCGAGCTTTCCGTCTACTTCGCCATAACAGCGTTCACTCTGGACGACCTGATCGCGGCCTTCGGGGATCAGTACCGAAGACTGGAGTAGGATGGCCTCCGCGCGCCCTGGAGGACGGGACGCCCGGGTGGGAAACCAGGCTCAAACGAGAGCCACCGCGGGCGATCGTCTGCTCGCGGTGGCTCTGGCTTCTCGTACTCTCTCTTCTGCGGTGGCCGGTCTTAAGTCCCCCCTTTAGATCGTCGGCCCGTTGGGCTTGCTTGGCGTCGTCGGCTGCTTCTGGGCCGGCGCAGCGCTCGATGCTGCCGTCCCCGAGGTGGCCGGAGCGCTGCCCTGCGGGGTTCCTACGAGTTGGGTCGGCGTCGTCCCGGTGGTCGCTGCGCTGCCCTGGGTTCCGTGGGACGATGGGGTGCCCGTCGCTGGAGTCGTCGAGCCGGTGCGCGCGCCGCCTGGCGTCGGCGTCGTCCCGGTGACGGTCTGCGGGACGATGCCCGCGGCCGCCACGTAGTCACAGACGCCCTGAAGGATCCCGCGAGCGACGAGGTCCTGATACGCGGGGTCGAGGAGCTTCGTGCGCTCATCTGGCGACGTGATGAATCCGACCTCGGTCGCCGCGGCGGGGATCGTCAGGCGCTTGAGGAAGAGGTCCTGCGTGCGCACTCCGCGGTCCTTGGCCGAAGTAGACGCGACGACGGCCTTCTCCACGCTGCGGGCGAAGGTCCAGCTGGGATCACCAGACGTGTGGGTGGTGTCGACCCAGGTCTCAATCCCGGTCGCGGTCGGCTTGTTGAAGGCGTTGACGTGAATCGCGACGTACAGAGCCGCGCCTTCCCGATTGGCGATCGCAATCCGCTCGTCGGAGACGACCTCGGCGTCCGTGCTTCGCGTCAGGACGACCTTCAGTCCAGGGTATTCCCCAGCGAGCGCGCTGACCCTGTTGGCGACAGCGAGGGTGACGTCCTTCTCGAAGACCCCGTCAGAATTCGCCCCTGGATCGCGCCCGCCGTGCGCCGGGTCGACCACGACGACGACCGCGGGCTTAGTCTTGGATAGCGTTGCCTCGTCCGGCTGGTGCCGGAGCGCCTTGATTCCAACCACGATGACGACGACCAAAACGGTGAGGATGACCGCCACGAGCAGAAGTCTTTTCATGAAGTGAGCCTACGTCTTCCCTTCCGGGCAAACGGGGCCGCAGGTCACGCCGGCTTGGTCCAAGAGCGAACTCCCTGGGGCAAACGCGTGGGCATCTTTGTACACCCATCCTTCTCTTCCAGAGATGGCCCACATGGCCCGCCCGAATTGTGGATGGATGCCCCAGCGCGCGCCTGGCCAAGTGGGCGTCTATGCGGTCCGTCTCCTGGCGGGTAGGCCGAGCCAATCTCCCTTGGGGCAAATCCCCTGCGGTCAAGGGATGCTGGAAGCGCAGGCGATCCTGGGCGTTACGCCTCGATGCGGCCGGGCGCGCGACGCGATTGGGCTTGACAAACCGGCGCAAGTGGGTATGCTTTCCTGAGCTTATTCGGAAGTCTTTCGATCCAAGGTCGAACACCAACTTCCCTAACGAGATGAGTTCGAAATACCCTCGTCCAGGCGGGCGAGGGCGTTTGTGATGGGACACCTGTTGGCACGTGAGCCAGGCCGGCCAGCGGGTGTCCAACGGATGTGGAGGACAAGATGGGAACGAAGCTCGACATCACGAAGGTTCGCAACGTGGGCGTCATGGCCCACATCGACGCCGGGAAGACCACCGTCACGGAGCGGATCCTTTTCTTCACCGGGAAGAATCACCGGATCGGCGAGGTGGACGACGGCGAGGCGACCATGGACTGGATGGACCAAGAGCGCGAGCGCGGAATCACCATCACCTCAGCCGCCACCACAGCCTACTGGGGAGACTACCGGGCGAACATCATCGACACGCCCGGCCACGTCGATTTCACTGCCGAGGTCGAGCGTTCCCTACGAGTCCTGGATGGGACGGTGGCCTTGTTCTGCGCGGTTGGCGGGGTCCAGCCTCAGTCGGAGACGGTCTGGCGCCAGGCAGAGAAGTACCGCATCCCTCGAATCGCCTTCATCAACAAGATGGACCGCACCGGCGCGGATTTTCAGGGCGTGGTGCGAGAGATGCGGGACGAACTAGGAGCAAACGCCGTGCCCGTCAACATTCCGATCGGCGCCGAAGACAAGTTTCGCGGAGTCATCGATCTCGTTGGCATGAAAGCCGTCTACTACGACGACACGCCGCAGGGAGTCGAAGTCCGCGAGGAGCCGATCCCTGAGGAACTCCTCCTGCAAGCGCGCGAGGCGGAAGCGACCCTGATCGAGCGCATCAGCGAGCAGGACGACCAGCTCATGGAGAAGTTCCTGGAGGGGGAGGTGCCCTCTCGCGAGGAGATGGTTCGCGCCTTGCGCCGCGCCACGATTGAAGGACGGATCGTTCCGGTCCTGTGCGGCGCCGCCTACAAGAACAAAGGCGTACGGGGTCTCCTAGACGCCATTGTCGACTACCTGCCGTCCCCGGCCGACCTCCCGCCGGTGATCGCGGCGCACGGGGAAGCCGACACGAAGTTGGTGCGGCATCCGCGCGACGACGCGCCTCTCGCCGCCCTCGCCTTCAAGATCCAGGCGGACCGACACGTGGGCAAGCTCATCTACGTGCGGGTCTACTCGGGCACGCTCAAGGTCGGCGACACCGTCTACAACTCGACCCGCCACAAGCGCCAGCGGATCGGACGGCTCTTCGAGATGAGCGCCAACGAGCGCAAGCCCGTCGAGATTCTGCACGCAGGGGACGTCGGCGCCGTCGTGGGCCTGGCCGAGACCCGCACGGGCGATACCCTTACGAGCGAGGAGCACCCGATCGTGCTGGAGTCGATCGCCTTTCCGACCCCGGTGATTGATCTGGCCATCGCGCCGGAGACTGAGGGCGACCGCGATCGGCTGGCCAAGGCCCTCGCTCGCCTGACGGAGGAAGACCCCACCTTTGCCGTCACCGCCAACGCGGAGACCGACGAGGTCATCCTCTCGGGGATGGGCGAACTGCACTTGGAGATCATCGTCGACCGGATTCGCCGTGAGTTCGGAGTGAACGTGAAGGTGGGGCGGCCGCAGGTCGCCTACCGCGAGACGATCTCCAAGTCCGTCGTGCACGAGTACAAGCACGTGAAGCAGACCGGCGGCCGCGGGCAGTACGCGCACATGGTCATTCGGCTTGAGCCAGGCAAGTCCGGTTCGGGCCTCGAGTTTGGAAGTGAGGTCGTGGGCGGCCGAATCCCGCGGGAGTACATCTCGGCCATTGAGCGCGGGGTCATCGACGCCATGGAGAAGGGCCCGTACGCCGGCTATCCCATGACCGACGTCAAGGTCACGGTCATCGACGGCTCGACTCACGACGTAGACTCCTCAGACATGGCGTTCCGCACCTGCGGCGCCGCCGGCTTCCGCGACGCCTGTCGCAAGGCGGGAATGAAGCTTCTGGAGCCGATCGCCCGTATCGAGGCGACCCTCTCTGAGGAGGCGACCGGCCCGGTCACTGGCAGCTTGTGTGCCAAGCGCGGCAGGATCCTAGAGATGGAGACCAAGGGCAAGACCTCCCTGCTCCGGGCCGAGGTACCGATCGCCGAGATGTTCGGCTACTCCTCAGAGCTGCGGAGCCTGACGAGCGGCCGCGGTGAGTTCTCCATGCAGTTTGCCGAATACGCAGCGGTCCCCACGGCCGTGGCCGAGAAGGTCATCGCCGCGCGCGCCGAGAAGGCGAAGAAGCCCTAGTCCGACCCCTGCTCTATGAGGTCGATGTAGGCGACCGTTACGAGGTCTCGTTCTTCAACGCCCAGAGACGCCATGAGGTCCCTCGCGATCGCGTCTCCGGCTTCCTTCTCCTCGCCGGGACGCATCTCCACCTCGAGCTCAAGGAAGCTCCCCAGTCCTTCCACCTCGTCCAAGTGGATCCGCGTCGGGCCTCTTCTGTAGAGGAGACGCCTCTTGCGCACGACCGCACGAACCCCCAGACCGAGCGTGAGGACCCGCAAGAGGCTGGCTGGCTCGTCGATCTTCGCGAGCTCATACCGCGACGGCCTCGGACCAAGGGAATCGTCTCGCTCGTAGTAGATGAGCTCCCCGCGGCCACAGGAAATGAGGCGCAGCTTCAGTCGACCCGTTGTGACCCGGAAGAAGGTGTCTTCCTGGAAGAGCGTCTCGGCAGGCCCGTCGGCGAGCGACGCGATACGATGCTTCAACGCCTCGGGATCTGCGACTTTAGCCTTGATCTCGACGTTCGTCGGCATCGGCCTCTCCTCACCCCTGGGAGGGTAGGACGTAGAAGAGCACCGCGAAGAAGTGACAGGCGCTCCCCGCGAGGACGAAGAGGTGCCAGATCGCGTGGCTGTAGGGGAGCTTCTTCCAGCCGTAGAACGCGATCCCCAGGGTGTACACAACCCCTCCGATCCCCACCAGAACCAAGCCGCTGGTTGGGACATGCGTGAACATCTCTTTCCACGCGAACACGGCGAGCCACCCCATCGCGACGTAGGCGACGACCGAGAGCCTGCGGAGCCTGCCAAAGAAGATGGCCTTGAACAGAATGCCCGCGAGCGCGATCCCCCAGACGATCCCAAAGAGGGTCCATCCCCAAGGGCTGTCGCGCAGGTTCACGAGGAGAAACGGGGTGTAGGTCCCGGCGATCAGGAGGAAGATCGAGCCATGGTCGACAAAGCGAAAGATCCTCTTCGCCCGCGGATGCTGAAAACTGTGGTACAGGGTCGAGGCCAGGTTGAGAAGCACCAGGGTCGCCCCGTAGATCGAGAAGGAGAGGATCTTCCAGGTGTCGTGGCCGAGAGCTGCCAGGACAACGAGCACGGTCAGCCCGGCGATGCTGAGGCCGGTGCCTACCCCGTGGGTGATGGCATTCGCGATCTCCTCACCCAGCGTGTACAGCCTGGGGAATGCAATCCGGTCGAGATCACGCTTCTCGGGCACCTCGTTCCTCCTCGCGCTCCGTCAGAGGCCCGCGCCAGCATACAGGATACCGCGGCCGCCGCCGAAGACGAACGCCTGATGTCACCCGCAGGTGGGGAATTGTGTCCCCTGGTGCGGCCCGGCGCGATTCCCCTACTGAACAGCTACGTCCGCCAGGACTCCCCCCGTACCGCTTGGAGATTCGACTGCTGCGGTGGAGTGAATCGAAGATAGGTCTCGGTCGCTTTCGTGAGGTCGGAGTAGACACCCCGATAGGCAGGAGGCAGGAGCGCGGCAAGTTGATACATCATCTCGTCGGTCATCTGTTGGCGCACGTCGCGAGTCACGCGAGCCCCTCCCGCGTCAAACGTGAACGAGTCGCCCACCACGATGTGGACACGAGTCCTTCGGAGGTGTTTCACGTTCCGGCCGACCAGCTCTCCCCCGAAATGGGCGACCGGAAGCAGCGGTGAGTGGCTCTGGAGGGCAAGACTAACCGCGCCCGGGTGCCCCGGGCCGAGGCGGCCGTCGTGGCTTCGCGTGCCCTCCGGTCCGATCGCCAGGATGTAGCCCCGCTCCAGAACGGAGAGCGCCTGGCGCATGGCCCCGAGATCGGTTTCCCCGCGGCGGATCGGGATCGCTCCCCACAGGGTGAACAGGTACCCCACGAGTGGATTCCTCCAGCTCTCGACTTTGGCCAGTCCGGTCACCGGCCGCGGGCCCAGGCACTTGCGCAGCACCGGAATCTCGAGGAAGTTGATGTGGTTCGCAATGAGGAGGAGCGGCCCTTTGTCGGGGACCTTCTCCAGTCCCTTGGCCTCGACGCGGCACAGGAACCCGGTCAGAAGGTCAACCGTTCCGTTCACCGCCCTCTTGGCCAGCGGCATCATCCGTCCTTGGCGAAGGGAGAGATCATCTCGATGGCCTGCGGAACGATCTCGATTTCGAGGTCTTTCCCGTCGGTGCACAAGGTCTCTCCGTCGGCATGAGCGGGCAGGACCCCTTCCAGCGCTGTAACCTTGATCCGGCGGGTCTGGCCGGTCTTGATGGCCGGATGCCCTTCCTGCGTCCCTTTCATGAACTTCGGGATCAGAGCGAAGATGCGCAGCCGGCTGACTTGGGTAGCAATGCACAGGTTGAGCAGGCCATCGTCGATCCTAGCCTGGGGCGCCATGTAAAAGCCGCCGCCCATGCGGCGGCCGTTCATGACAGAGACCATCAAGGATGACTGCTCGATCGTCCCTTGGTTGTACTCAATCCGCACCTTGGGCGCGCGGTAGTACAGGAAGATCGTCTTCAGGGCCGCGACGATGTAGGACGGAAAACCGTGTAAGTGTTTCATCTTCAACGCCACAAAGCCGACGACCGCATCGAACCCGATTCCGACGCCGTTGCCAAAGTACCGGCCCTGTGGATACAGGCCGCCCGAGACTATCCCCACATCCATGAGGAGACGTTTGTCGTCCGCCAGAATCCGGCAGCCGATCTCAACCCCGCTCGTGACCCCCACGCCAAAGGCAAAGTCGTTCCCTCGGCCGATCCCCACGACACCCATCGCCGCGGTCTTCCCGGTGGCCTGTTTCGCCGCCATGAGGCCGTTCAGGACTTCGTTGGCCGTCCCGTCTCCTCCCATCGCCACGACGACGTCGTACCCTGAGGCCGCCGCCTTCTCTGCGAGCGCTGCGGCGTGCCAGGGCCGCTCGGTCTGTACGAGATCGAACGTGAGACCGGCTCCTGTAAGCGCCCGTTCAATGGCCGGGATCGCCTTGCCTGCTTCTCCCCGACCTGCCGTCGGGTTGACGATGACCTGGTATCGTTTCATCTGTCGTCGGCTCCTTCTGTCCTTGGCCGTGCGTTCCCTGCTGACGCAACCGCTCCCTCAAGCCCAATCCTCTCTTGTGCGGTCCCCCTTGTCAAAGAGACGACGCCGCGGAGGCTCTAGCCCCGAGGGGACGCAAGGTACTCCATCAGCGCGAAGAGCCGTTCGGCCACGCCGGGGAAGGTGAGAAGGGCCGCGTGAGCCGTGTCCCGGTCGACCGAGCTCTCGACCGGCAACCCGTCCCCGTCGCGAGTCAGGCGAAGAAGGGTCACAAGATTGGGGAAGTCAACGCGCAGCACGTCCCTGAGAGGCTGAGGAAGAGCAAGGGCTCGGAGGTACGGCACGATGGCGTCGCAGCGCCGCTCTACACTGCGCCCGGCTTGCTTCACCGCGCGGCGAAGCGCGGCTCGATCCCGCCTGTCGCGCAACCCGTGTGCCAACGCGGTAACCAAGAGGTCAAGACTCCGCTCCCCGGCCAGTCCCAGTGCCACAACCGTCCCCAGGTGGCGGCCAACGAGGAAGCTTGCCAGACCCTCTCGCACGAAGCAGAGCAGGATCGCGTCGACCGGCTGAGGAAGACGGCTCACGAGGCGCTCAAGGTACCCGTCCGGATCGTGGAGGAGGAAGGAATCTTCCTCCAGGACTCGCGTCCCGTAGTCCGTCACGTGGACGAAGGGAAGATGGAGGTTGGAGGAATTCTTGCCCGGCGCGAGAATCCCTTGCACCAAGAGCTCCCAGACGACTTCCTGGAGCTTCAAGGCATCATGGCGGTCGTAGTCCTCTACGAGAGCTTTCACCTGGTGTTCGATCGCGTTCGTGTGCGTCTGAGGATTCTTGCGCAGGATCTCAAGAATGAGCGGGCGAAGCTCTGCCTTCTCCACAATTCGGTCCTTCGTCGTCGCGCGGGTTCAAACGACACCGCCTAGGACGACTCACAGGAAGCTAGGATAGCGAGCGTCCCATGAACGGACAAGCGCAGGCCGCCTGTTCCCCGGGGAAGACGCCGAGTGAGTCGGTCGAGCACCGCTAGGCAAACACCCGGAAGCGGCGTGCAGCCCGGCGGCAGGCTTCTCCCAGAAGCTGGATGTCCTCTTCCGTGTGGGCAGCGCTGACCGAGCCGAGCCCGTGCACGACGTGCACGTCCTCCAGAAGCAGAGCGAGCTGCAGAGCCTCCCCTCCGAGGATCGGGTCGCAGACAGCCGGATCGTGAACGTCCTCGGGAGTCTGGAACGCCCACCCCGTTTCGTGGGGAAAGAGCACCATAGCGAGCGAGCTGGGCGGGAGCGCCTCGTTCCCTTGCCCGGTGCAGTGGACGTGGATCCCCTCGCTTTCGAAGGCCGCCTTGACGGTGCGTCGTGTCAGCTCGCCAAGCTCGGAGAGGCGCAGGTAGATCTCCGCCTCGTGCAGGACGAGGTATTCCAGCATCGTCTTGGCCGCAAGGAGGGACGCGGGGTGAGCGGAGTAGGTACCCCCGGAGAACCGGACCTTCGAGCCGCCCTCACGCCCGGCGAGCGCCATCACGTCTGCGCGGCCGCACACCGCAGCGACCGGCATTCCCCCACCCATCACCTTGGCGAACGTGGCCAGATCGGGTCGCACGCCGTAGAAGGCTCCCGCGTCGCCGGCCCGGAAGCGAAAGCCGGAGATGACTTCGTCGAAGACGAGAAGGGCGCCGTAGTGCTCGGTCAGGTCGCGCGCCGTCTCGATGTACTCCCGCGTCGCCGGAAGGAACCCCCCCACGCCGACGAAGGGCTCGACCAGGAAGCAGGCCACCTTGTTTCCGTATCCGCGGAAGTGATCCACAAGCCTTTGCGGATCGTTGAACCGCGTGACGATGATGCTGTCGGTGACTGAGCGAGGCAGACCCTCGGAGTCCACGTGGTCGAACCCAGGTTCCTCATCATCGCCGAACCGGACGCCCTTCAGGCTCCAGGGTTGCGCCCCGTGCCAGCCGCCCCCAACCTTCATCACAGCCTCGCGCCCTGTGAAGGCGCGGGCAAGTAACACGGCGTACATGGTCGCCAGGGTTCCGCTGGTCGTGAACCGCGCTCGCTCGGCCCCGGTCTGGTGGCAGAGGATCTCCGCCGTCTCCACTTGAAGCCGGTCGGCGAATCCAGACTGAAGTCCGAAGCCTCCTTGAAACGCGCGGCAAAGGGCGCTCGCGATGAAATCCGGGTTGTGGCCGAGAAGGTTCGCCATGTGACCTTGCCAGAAGTCAAGGATACGGTGCCCATCCTCGTCTTCCACCCAGGCTCCGTGCGCTCGAACGATCCGCGGGGGGAACGGCTCGATCAGGCGCAGGGCGTGACTTCCCCCATCGACCTGGGTCCGCTTGGCACGTTCGTTCAGCACGGCGGACTTCGGAGAGTGCGCAGCGTAGGCTCGCGCGAGGTTCTCAACCAGGCGGGCATGGTACTTCCGACCCAGACACAGCTCTTGCACAGCCAGTTTCTGCATCGCTTCGATCCCTCGATCCCGTGCGAGACGCGCGCTCGCGGTCCACTCGTCTAGGTGCGTACAGAACCTACAGTCTAGCCCGCTGACCAAGCCGGATTGGGACGCGCGGCTCACGAGAGTGGATCCCGTGTCTTCTTTGGACGGCGGGCGCACGTACCCTGTGCGGGTGAGCTGGGCCCGGCCGCAGGGCTCAGAGAACGGGAGGAAGGGCTCTCCCGTCCGGACGAGCAAAGGACATGTCCCGCTGGCCGGTCCTCCGCATGCCCTTCGCCCCCTTGAGACGCTATGATGGGACGCGCGAATGGGTAAAGAAGGCGAGCGTCTGTTCCAACACTTGGGAGGAGGCCATGCGGTCGTGGAAGGAGTCAAAGCGGAGGCGTCTACGCAGACGGGCTTTCCCGTCCGAATGGCTCGCCATTGTCGAGCAGAACCTTCCCATCTGGCGCCGGCTCCCCTCGCAGGACAAGGAGGAACTTCTCGGCCACATTCAGGTCCTGCTGAGAGAGAAGCACTTCGAAGGGGCGGCAGGGCTCGTGATGACCGACGAGATTCGCGTCACGATCGCAGCTCATGCCTCTCTCCTCCTGCTTCGTCGCGCAGCGGACTACTACCCCAGACTCATCTCCATCATCGTCTACCCGCATGCTTACGTAGCAAGCCACTTTGAGCACGATGAGTTCGGGATTGTCACGGAGGGCGAGGAAGCCCGCCTGGGGGAGTCTTGGCAGCAAGGCGTTCTGGTTCTCTCCTGGGACGACGTCCGCGCCGCGGCGGCCGGCAAGGACGATTGTCACAACGTGGTCCTACACGAGTTCGCTCATCAGCTCGATTCGGAGGACGGGACCGTGGAAGGGTCTCCCGCTCTTGGGCAGCCCTCGCAGTACGCCACGTGGGCGCGCATCATGAGCGAGGAGTACGAACGGCTTCGGGAGGCCGCCGCTTCGGGACGTGACACGCTTCTCGACGAGTACGGCGCCACGAGCCCGGCCGAGTTCTTCGCGGTGACGACGGAGTGTTTCTTCAGCCGGCCGGACCTGCTTGTGGCGAAACACCCGCAGCTCTACGAAGAGCTCAAGACCTACTATCGGCAGGACCCGGTGCAGCTTCCCAGAGCCTCCTAGACTACGCGACGAAGCGGGACGCTACACCTCGACCCACACCCTTCCCTCTTCCACCTTGACCGAATGAGCCACCACGGGCCGCGGCGATCGGAGGGTCTGGGCGAGCCGCGCTGTCCATCCAGTCCAGTCCGTCCACCGCAGGACCCTGCCGTCCGCGAGATCGAAGCAGGAGTGATGGTTTGGACAGATGACGGCGGTTCCGTCCAGCCGGCCGCGCGAGAGGCTCCCTCCCAGGTGCGGGCAGCGATCGTCCACGCAGTAGAACCGGCCGTCGACCCTCGCCACAAGAAGGTCCCGCCCGCGCAGCGCAACCTTCTTCATCTCGCCGTCCTTCAGGTCGCTTGCCTTGAGAGCTTCCACGTACTCACCCACGGTGGCCTCCTTCGAGATTGGCCCAAGCCGCCCTCCGAGAGCTCTAGTCTCGCCCGGAAAAGCGTCCCCTTGATGTTCCACGCTAGCGAGTGGGGGGGCGGGCGTCAACTGGCGGGCAGGCGGCGCCTCCCGGTGGCGGAAAGGCACAGAAGGGCGAAAACGAGAAGGGAAAGAGTCAGGTCGATCAGAAGAGCGGGGATCATGGCTCTGGGGCCGAAAACCCCGAAGAGCACTCCCACGAGCCAGGGAAGGGCCATCGCTCCAAGGCTTGAGCAGAAGAAGAGACGTGAGATCGTCCGTCCGGTGATCGACACCCGCGCCTGAACAAAGGAGAGGGTCCCCGGAAAGATGTACGCCATGCACAGACCAGCCCCCACCGTGCCCAGCCAGAGAACGGGTTTCGAGCCACCAAGCACCAGAAGAAGGGCAAGGCTCGTCAGGGCTCCCAGCAGACTTCCAAACAGCACTCTCTCTGCGCGGATTCGTATCGTGAGAGGGATGGAGACGAGCCGGCCGAGAGTGAAGGCGCCCCAAAACGCCGAGGTCAGATAGGCAGACACGGTTTGGCTTACGCCGTGCTCGGCGACCGCCCAAGAGAAGACCCAGCCACCGAATCCCACCTCCGCTCCCGTGTAGAGAAAGAAGAATAGGGCGATGAATCCAAACAGAAGGCGATCGGGCGGTCTAGGCGGAGCGTCCCTCGAACTGGGCGAAGGACTGCGAATCTCTAGACGTAGCACAAGAAGGCTGAGGGGCACCGTAAGCAACGCGCTGATCCAGTACGCCCACGCCACACCGCGTGGAAGGAAGAGCACCTGCGCGACGAGGATCGGCGCCACGAGCGAGCCCACCCCGAAGAAGAAGTGGAGGCCATTCATGAACGGTCCGACCCGGCCGCCGTGCGTCCAGACGAGGAGCGTGTTCGTCCCCACGCTGATCACCGCGTGGGCCGCACCCCAGAGGACAAAGACGAGAAGAAGCATAAGGAAGTGGGGCGCAACCGGGACGAGCGCTGTCATCCCTGCGCTCGCCAGCAAGGCCAACACAAGAAGAGACCGCCCCCAACCTCGGTCGAGCGGAGAGGCGGCCAGAGCAGAACCGATCAGGTTTCCCAGCGACCGCGCCGTGAACAAGAGCCCCGCCTGCGAGAGGGAGACTCGCGTCTGGAGCGCGAGCGCGGGCAGGGTGGGGCCCAGCGCCGCCGAGCCCAGGCCCACCACGACGGAGGAGGCGTAGTAGGCGGCGGTTGCCGCGATGTCCGACCGGCCCGCTGAGATCGCCCGTCTGCCGCCCCGGTTACCTCTCTCGCTCATCGTCCCGTCCTCATCCCCTCGCAACTTGATCGGGAGCTTACCGGGACGCCACAAGCCTCCGCAAACGAACTTCGGCGTGCCTGACGCGAAACCCCGGGTTGTTCCTTTCCCCCCTGGGAGACATTAGAATCAGTAGCCCTTGATCGCGATACTGGAGGAACGGGATGGGCGAGCACGTCCTCGTGGTGGATGATGAGGTGTGGGTGTCCGAGCTCGTGAGGGCATACCTCGAGCAGGCAGGCTTCCGCGTTTCCGTGGCACTGGATGGGCCAAGCGCGCTGGCCCGATTCCAGGCAGCGAAGCCGGACCTCGTGATCCTTGACTGGATGCTCCCCGGCCTCGATGGTCTCGAGGTAGCCAAGAGAATCCGTTCCCAATCGCAGGTTCCCATCATCATGCTCACGGCGCGCACAGACGAGGGCGACCGAATCACGGGTCTCGAACAGGGAGCGGATGACTACGTGACAAAACCGTTCAGTGCGCGGGAGCTCGAAGCTCGCGTCCGCGCGGTCCTGCGGCGCGCCGAGGGCGCGATCGGTCGGGTCACCCAGCACGAGGTGGGACGGATCCGTGTTGACCTCTCACAGCACGAGGCGTGGGTCGACGGGCGCGCCGTCGAGTTGAGCCCTATGGAGTTCGATCTGCTCGCTTTCATGATGGAGCGACCGGGCAGAGCCTTCACCCGTCTGGAACTGCTGGAGGGGGTTTGCGGATCGACCTACGAGAGCTTCGAGCGCTCCATCGACTCTCACATCAAGCGGCTTCGACAGAAGATCGAACCCGATCCCAAGCGCCCATCCTACGTGCTGACGGTTTTCGGGGTTGGCTACAAGCTCACCGGGGAAGGGAAGTCCGGATGAGGACCCTTCGCCGTCTCTCCTTCCAGACAAAGGTCCTGGTCTCATTCATCCTGGTCATTGCCCTCACGATCGGACTCGGCTACCTCCTGATCAACCGATCGGTCAGCCGCGCCTTCACCGACTTCGCCCAGCGCAACCTCCGGAACCAAGGGGGGGTAGTCGTGCAATTCCTGTCAGACTACTACGCTGTGCGAGGAAGCTTCGCTGGACTGCAACAGCTCCTTCTCCAAACGCGCCAACCATTTCCCTTCCTTCTTGCGGATCAGAATGGCATTGTCCTGGCGTCGCCCGACCCCCGTTACCTGGGTGAGCAGATCACCTCCCAGGATCTGGCGGAGGGGCTCCCCGTCGAGGCGGTGGGGCAGGTCGTGGGAACCCTTGTTCCCCAGCCACGAATCCCACGGGCGGGAATCCTCGAGCAGGGTTTCCTCCGTGCGGTGACGCGAGGTTTGTTCATCGCCGCCTGGCTCGCCGCTCTGGCCGGAGTCGTCCTCGCCATCCTCCTCCTGCGCCAGTTCGCTTTGCCTATGAAGAGGCTCGACCAGGCAGCGCGAGAGATCGCGCGCGGCGATCTGGCAAGACGAGTCAAGGTGACAAGTCACGACGAGCTCGGACACCTTGCCGAGTCGTTCAACGCTATGGCGGAGAGTCTGCAGAAGGCGGAAACGACCAAACGCCAGATGATCGCCGACGTCGCCCACGAGCTGCGAACGCCGATCACCATCGTCCGCGCCGGACTGGAAGGGCTAAGAGATGGGGTGCTCACGCCGACCACGGACAACTTCGCCGCGCTTCATGACAAGGTCCTCCTGACGACCCGTCTGGTTGCTGACCTGCAGGAGCTTGCTCTGGCCGACGCAGGAGCGCTCTCTCTGCACCTGGAGGATTGCGACCTTCGCCCGATCCTCGGACGGATCCGCGCGACGATCGGCGCACAGCTTGAGGATGATCGCGTCCGCCTCATCATCGACACGTCCGCGGACGCCCCGACGGTTCGCGCCGATCCTCAGCGAGTGGAGCAGGTTCTCCTGAACCTTCTGTCCAACGCCTCTCGCTACACCCCGGCGGACGGGACGATCCACGTCTCCCTCGAGCGCGAGGGTTCCGAGCGGGTCAAGGTGAGCGTGTGCGACACCGGACCTGGGCTTGATCGTGAGGATCTCGCGCGCGTGTTCGAGCGCTTCTACCGGTCGGACCGGTCTCGCGCAGGAGGAGGCGCAGGTCTTGGGCTGTCGATCGCCAAGGCTCTTGTCGAAGCCCAGGGCGGGAGCATCTGGGCGGAAAACGTCGTCGGGGGAGGGGCTTGCTTCCGGTTCACTCTCCCAACGAGTCAAGGGACGGCCTAGCAAGGGGACGAGCGGCTTCCACTCCTCGCTCCGCGCAGCGCGTGGGCTCGACGTCTCATCCTTCGGGAAGGCCTTCCGCCGCGTGACGCGTGGCCGAGGCCGCGCTTGTCCCCCAAGGAGGACTCCGATACAAAGGGTCAGACATGGTGAAGGGGCAGGCACATGAGTGAACGGTCCGTGCGTATCGTGCTCGTGGGCTTGGGAAACCTGGGCCGCCGCTTCGCAGGGATCCTGGCCGACAAGAGCAGCGACGTTTGGCGTCGTTACGGACTTGACCTGCTTCTGGTCGGGGTGGCCGACTCCCGAGGCACGGCCTACGAGCCACGCGGCCTCGACCCAGCGCTTGTCGCCCGCATCAAGAGCGCCAATCGGCCGATCCATGAATACCCGCAGGCCGGGCGGCGGGGCAGCGCGGCCTTGGATCTTGTTCAACACGCCCAAGCAGATCTTCTTTGCGAAGCCTCGCCGGTGAACCTCTCGAGCGGAGGAGACCCTGGGCTCTCCTGTATTCGGGCCGCGCTTGCGCGGGGAATGCACGTCGTCACGCCGAACAAAGGGCCGATCGTGCTCGCCTATCGCGAGCTGGTCTTGCTGGCAAAGGAGAGGGGCGTTTCGCTGCGTTTCGACGGCACTGTGGCCGGCGGGCTTCCGGCGCTCTACCTGGGAATGCGCGATCTGCGGGGGGCGCTGATCTTGAGAGTGGAAGCGGTCCCCAATCTCTCCACCGGTCTTATCTTGGACCAACTCGCCCTGGGAATCTCGTGGGATGAGGCCCTGGCGCGCGGGCGGGCTGAGGGACAGCTCGAGGCGGATCCGACCTGGGATCTCGACGGGTGGGACGCCGCAGCAAAGCTCGTGATCCTGGCAAACGCAGTCTTAGACGTTCCAGCGAGCCTGCAAGACGTGGCCCGGACTGGAATCACCGGCGTCTCCCTCGCGGACATACAGGAGGAAGCGCGTCGAGGGAACACGTTTCGCTTGGTGGCTCTCGCCGAGCGTTGCCCTGACGGAGGCTACCATCTATCGGTGGCACCGCGTCCGCTCTCTCTGGTCCATCCCCTGGGGCGGCTGGGCTCCCGGGGAATGGGAATCGTCTACTCGACCGACATCTACGGCACGATCGTCGCGACGATTGAAGAACCAAACCCGCTCCCTTCCGCGGCAACCATGCTGCGCGACATCCTGGACATCTACGTCCACGACTAGGATCCTGGGTCGCGCTCGACAGAGGGTCTGCGCGATCCCCCGGCCCGTCGGATCAAGGAGCTAGGGAGCAGTGGGGTGCTTGAGGCTTTCGATCTTCTGGCCCAGCGCCTGGATCAACTTCTCGAGTCGGGTCTTCTCATCCTCGAAATGGCGCTTCGACTCCGTAGCGGCAGTGAGGTATCGAACCGTCTGCGCCGGAGTGAGCCCTTGAGCCCGCCGTAGGCTCACGGCGAGCGCCAGGAGATCCTTTTGCGGTTTCTTGACGGCGCTCGCCAGTTCCTTCGCTGCCGTCCCGACGGCACGGAGCTTGCCGGCCATGCCCTCGGCGCTGGCAATGGCCTGATTGAGATCCTGTCCTGGCATATGACTCCCCCTTTGGCAAGATGATGACCCAGATTGGATAGCCCACACCGGGCTCCCGCATCCGCGTGCGAGCTACGTCGCGAGCCTAAGCCCTTTGCCAGAGGGCTCAACGGGCGGAGAGGATACGTGTGCAGGGCACGGCGTCTCAGGCGGGTCTTCGCCAAGGGTGGGAGACAAGCCGCGAGTGGCTGTTCCCGGAGAGCCCTCCCGCCAACGAGAGTTCCTCTACTCCACTCGCTCGACCACGATGGTGCAGCGGGCGACCAGGGCGGCGATCGTACCGATCGCGGCCCAGACCGGAAGGAGAATCGCCCCCACCGCGCCGACCGTGAGCGGGACTTCAATCAACGTGTGGCCCTCCTCGTTCTTGAGCACGATGTGCCGGACGTTCCCCTCGTGGACGAGCTCCTTCACCTTGGCGAGGACCTCGTCCCCCGTGACCCTGAACTCCTCCGTTCGCCGTCTGTCCGGCATCATGCCTCCCTCTGCCGCCTCGTGAGCGTGTCCGGGCGACGCTACCCTCGCCTCACCGGCCGCCTCCAGTTCCCCCTTGCGCTCTCTTCCCGTGACACGAGCCGCTCGGTCGGGCGAACACGAAACGGGAGTCGAACCCTACCGCGTCAGGATAGCCGATCCGTGTCGCCCATGCTGCCGCAGGTCCCGCGATAAGGCTCCCATGGCTTGACCTTGAGACAGCCACCCTGGAAGATGCGTCTGAAACGCTAGGAGGACTTGATGAGAAAGACGATCGTCCTTGCCCTGCTCCTCGTCTCCGTCTCTCTCGGCGCCTTCGCCTCGGCACAGATAACGTGGAAGGAGGAGCGCTCCGGATTCCAGTTCCGCCTCAGCTCCAAGACCGGGGAGGTACAGGTTGCCTTCTACCTATTCCTGGACTACGAGGCCGTCCCAGCCTGCATCAACCTCGAGGTGGACTGGTCGATCTACGGCTCCCAGACGGCATCGCGCGCCCTTCTCGCCGCAGAGAAGCAGCCTGCCTCGCGCGACTGCTGCAATTGCTACTCCTCGATGAACACCCTCTCTCCTTTCGTCGTCGCGTCCCCCGGCATGACCTTCAGCGCGATGGTCGTCGTGCGCGATCTGGAGAACGATCTCGTCTTCGAGAAGACGATCCGCTACATCGCGCCCCTGTCCCTGCCGACAGGCATTGCGCTCAAGGTCAACACCCCCTCCGGCTCGACGAGCGCGATCGATTTGAGCTACGTGTCCTCCGCGGATCTGGAGCGCCTGGTCGCCTACTCCACGTCCTTTGCCAATGACTACGTGTTGACCGCCTCCGATGTGGCGGTGGGCGATTTCCTCACCACATACGCCGGCTCACAGGTAGCCTTCCCCGTGTCGGTCCTCGTGGTCGCGTCCATCGGCACCGAGGTCGCCACCACCGGCGCCAATCTCTCCATCACCGCAAGCTACGATCGGATCCTGTTCGTCTACCCAGCTGCGTCCGTGGAGGCTATCGGAGGGCTCAGGGACCAACTCGCCCGGTTCCCCGACAAGTTCGTCGGCCGCGTCTTGACTCGAAAGGGTGCGCCCCCAGAAGGAAGCGCACTCACCATCTTCGTCGATGACGTAGCGTGGTCCGTCTTGCAGGCCGCGAGCGCCGAGAAAGCAAAGCGGAAGAACTAGTCACAACCGCTCGACCTTGAGGAAGTTGGTCGAGCCTCCGCCACCCTGGGGGAGCGCACCGGTAATGACCATCAGGTCTCCCTTACGAGCGAGTCCTCTTGCCAGGACCTCTCGGATCATCGCCGCGAGCAGGGCGTCGGTGTGCGGAGAGGAAGGCAAGAGGAACGGAACGACACCCCAAGAGAGGGCCATCTGGCGCAGTGTGTGATCGTCGCGCGTGAAGGCGATGATCGGCTGCGCAGGCCGCTCTCGCGCCACCTGTCGAGCGGTGTATCCGCTGAAGGTCGAGGTCAGGATCAGGCTCGCCCCCAGTTCCCTGGCGATGGTCGCGGTGGCATGGCTGATCGCGTCGGTGATCGGTTCGCGGTGCGCGGCGTCACCGAGACCCGGCCGCCCTACGGAGCCGAGCATCCTCTCCTCGACTGTCGAGGCGATCTTCGTGAGCATCTCGACCGCCAGGACCGGGTAGCGGCCGATCGCCGTCTCGCCGGAGAGCATCACCGCGTCGGTTCCGTCCAAGACGGCGTTTGCCACGTCGCTCGCCTCGGCGCGAGTCGGTTCGGGGTGGTCCATCATCGACTGGAGCATCTGCGTCGCCGTGATGACGGGCTTCCCGGCAGCGTTCGAGCGGCGGATGATCTCCTTCTGGTGGAAGGGCACCTGCTCGACCGGAACCTCCGTGCCCAGATCGCCGCGGGCTACCATCACGGCATCCGCCGCGTCCAGGATTGAGGGGAAGTCCTCGAGCGCCTCGCGCGTCTCGATCTTGGCCACGATGCCCACGCGTTCCGACCGGTCCACTACCAGCCGGCGGAGTTCCAGGATGTCCTGGCCGCGCCGAACGAAGGACAGAGAGAGGAAGTCAACCCCCTGGTCGAGCGCGAAGGCCGCGTCCTCCTTGTCCTTCGGCGTGACGGGGGCGCCGAGCGCCGTGCCGGGCGGGACACTCACGCCTCGGCGCGAGTAGAGGTCACCTGCCACGCTCACCAGACAGACCAGTTCGTCGCGCCCCGGCTTCTCCACGATAAGCTGCAAGTCCCCATCACCGATGATCAGGCGGTCGTTTGCCTTGAGCGTGGCGATCGCTTCCGGATGGGGGAAGCTCACCTCGTCCGGCGCGCCCCGTTCCGCGCGGGCGCTGAGGACGACGCGCTCGCCTGCGTGGAGCGGCCGCGGCTCCGGGTCGACGAGGCCGATCCGGATCTTCGGCCCCTGGAGGTCGGCCATCACGGCCACCACCGCTCCTTCCTCCCGGGCGAGGCGCCGAAGCGAGGCGATGTCCCCTCTGTGCTCGGCCTGCGTCCCGTGCGCGAAGTTGATCCGCGCCACGTTCATTCCGCCGCGGATCATCGCTCGCAAGGTCTCCGGATCGCGTGACGCTGGTCCGATCGTGCATACGACCTTCGTCCGCTTGGATCTTATTGATGTCATCGCCCCACGCTCCTTGCTCTAGCGACGGCGGTCGCGCCAGGTTCCAGACGCGTCATCTTGGCCCTGGATCCCACTGAGTGCCGGGCGAGGCCGCGTGCCCCATCTCCAGGAGGGAGACCCGGAACGGGTGGAGCGTTGCGGTCATCAGCCCTTCCTTGACCGCCGGATCGCCTTCCATGAAGGCCGCGGCCTCCGCCTCGGAGCCCGCGCGGAAGACGACGATCCCAAACGCCGCGTCGAGACACGGCCCGGCCAGGATGAGCCGTCCGTCTGCAAGGGCGGCCTTGAGCCGATCGAAATGTAGATCGAGCACCGTCTCTTCCTGCAGTGAGGGTCCCGCCGCCAGGCCCGGCCGAGTCGGCCTCAAGAGGTAGACAAACGTCCCCAAGTCACTCCCTCCGTCTCCAGTTGATGGAAGAAGCGTAGTCCCCCGAAAGCCGATCGGCAACCCGATCGTCCAACGCCAAGCCTTCCATGTGTGAGGAGGGATCGGTTCCTTGTCGCCTCGCCCCGGAGTAAGGCAAGAGAATCTATGGCCCGACAGCCAGGCCACGGCGTCAACCTCCCAGATGAGTGAAAGGCAGATCGTGGCCCGTGTTGAAAGCAGACACCGTGGGGATCCTATCAAACAGGACGCTCGCGTCGCGGGTTGGCCTCACATCCTGTGCAGAGGAGGCCGCGTCGACTTGCCCCGTCTCCACCGGCCTAGAGGGTTTGCGTTCCCAGAGCGTCGCGTACGATGAGCGCCTGTCGTGCCTCGCGGCTCCTCCAACGGAGCCAGGCATTCCGCGACAGCTCCCCCAGCGTGAGGGCCGCCAGGCCCACATAGATCCCGGTTGCGCCCCCCCAGGCTACTCCAAGAGCAAGGAGACCAACGTCGACGACGAAGAAGAGGATGACGGCCTCCGTGAGGCTGCGCGTGCGCCGGCTGTGGAGGAGGACACCTTGACTCCAGCTTTGCAGGACACTCAACGCCGGAAGCAGGAGCGCAAGCCATATGCTCGCCTGACAAAGGGCGGTCAAGGACAAAGAAAGCCCGCTCACCTGGTGGAACCAGAAGCCCGAGATGGGGGGTGCGGCGACAACTACCAGGCAGGCCGTGGTCAAGCCCGCCAGAAGGAGGGCGAAGCGGCGCAGTGCCTGAACCGAGCCTCTTTCATGGATGAGCGCCACCACGACCTCGTTGTAGGCGACTCCAAAGCCGCGAAAGAGGAACACGAGTCCGGTGACGACCGGCCACGCCGCCAGCGAGTCCAAGGCAGCCGGCATCCGGCCCAGGCTCCCGCTCGCGATCGGCCGCGCGATCAGGAAGATGAGGGAAGTGAGAGAGAGTGGGATGTAGAAACGGAGGAATGCCCGCATAGAGAGAGGTTCTGCCAGGGGAGCCGCCGTCTTGAGCTGAGTACGTAGGACCGGGCGGACGCGGATCCCGGCGTAGACCGCTTCGGCGACCACCCCGGCGACCGTTGCCGCCGCAGCGACGATCGTTCCGGGGACCGAACCCAGGAGAAACCCGATCGAAAGGACGAGCCCGTCGGCGCTCAGACGAATCAGAGTTCCCACGCCGACGGTGAGAGAGTGCCCGAAGCGGATCAGGACCCCCTGATTGAAGCGGCGATAGGCGATGGCCCACGTCCACGGAACCATGATCATGAGTCCGATCCGGCCTGGTTCGATCGTCTCCGCCGGCGCTTGGAAGACTACCTTGGCAAAGACGTCGTAGAGGGGAGTGAAGGCAATCAAGACGTGTAGGAGGGTCAGGGCTCCGCTCAGGCCATGCATGAACGCGCGAATCTTGCGATAGGAAGCCCAATCCCTGCTGAGCGCGTTCGAGGCCGTGAGGAGCATGATGATGGGCGCTTCCACAAAGAAGGCGAGCGGCAAGATCAACGAGCCGTAAGCGGCGAGGTTAATCTCCGGGTTGGCCAGGCGAGCGACGATCGCACTGATCGCCGGGCCCTCAAGCCCCATGAGAAACCAGCTCGCCGCAAGCGGCCACCAGGTACGCAGAACGCGCCGAAACGAAAGTGGGGCCAGAGGATGTGTCGTCTCACGGTTCGTCACGGCGAGTTCGGGCATGGCCGCTATCATCCAGGAGGGGACTCCCTGCATCAACCGCTCAGGCTGGAGGAACGGTGGAGCAAGGCACGTCAACCGTCCGTGGAGCCGCGGTCCCGAGGGACGCCCGTCCTCAAGAGGAAACCCCGCCGCGAGCGGGACAGGCCGCCGCTTTCCTTGACAAGCCAAAGGATCCATGCTAGAGTGCCGGCGTTGTTGGTGATGGTGCAGTCGTTTTTTGCATGGAGTACGGGTTTTCCGGTTTCCGCACAGAACGTTCTGCCCCGAAGAAACATCCAGCAAGAAGGAGGAAGAAGATCCATGGCAGAACGCGAGACCGGCACTGTCAAGTGGTTCAATGACAGCAAGGGCTTTGGTTTCATCTCGCGCGAGAAGGGCGGAGACGTCTTCGTGCACTTCAGCGCGATCCGCGGGGAGGGTTTCCGCTCCCTTGGCGAAGGCCAGAAGGTGGAGTTCACCGTCACCCAGGGCCAGAAGGGCCCCCAGGCCCAGGACGTGACCGTCGCTTCGTAGGCAAAGAGATGCTTCTTTGTGACGCCGCGCGCCGCACACCGTGCGGCGCACGGTTTTTCTTCATTGAGTGCCGCATTCGGAGTCACTCCACGGCCCTCGTATTGACAAACGCGGTTCGATCCCGTACACTGCGCGCCGTTGTTGGCAGTCGTGCAGTCGTTTGAGCATGGAATACGGTTTCTTGTTTCCACACAGAACGTTCTGCCTCGATGAGACATCCAGCAAAAAGGAGGAGACATTTCCATGGCAGAGCGTGAGACCGGCACTGTGAAGTGGTTCAACGACAGCAAGGGCTTTGGTTTCATCTCGCGCGAGAAGGGAGACGATGTCTTCGTGCACTTCAGCGCGATTCGGGGTGAGGGATTCCGTTCCTTGGGCGAAGGCCAGAAGGTGGAGTTCGTTGTCACCCAGGGCCAGAAGGGCCCCCAGGCTCAGGATGTAACCGTCGTCTTGTAGGACGATCGCAACGATCCGTCTTTCGGTGAGGCGCGCCTGTGGCGCGCCTCACCCTTCTGGGGGCCAGACTACGTCGCGCCCATCGAGCACTGCCTCGTAGAGGCTCCGCAGCCGTTCGCCGATCCGCTCGAGGCGATGTTGGTCGGCGAGGTCCTCGGCCGCACGCGAGAGGGCGACACGGAGAGGCTCTTCCTCAGAGACACGCCTCACAAGTAGAGCGAACTCCTCGACCGTTCGCCCCATCAGGCACTCCTTCCCCACGTCAAGCCAGCCGTGGTACTCGGGCAGATCCCTCAGGATGAGGGGGCGCCCGAGGGAGGCGGCTTCCAACACGACGAGCGACTGCGTCTCTCCCAAGCTGGGAAAGAAGAGCGCGTCGCAAGCCGAGAAGGCGCCGATGGTGTCGCGCACGAACCCGAGAAACCGTACGTTCGGCGGTCGGTGCGCGATCTTCCGGTGCATCGCCGGGTAGTAGGTCAAGAGCTTCTTCCATTGGTGGCCGAACCAAACGAAGTCGACCATTGGAAGAGCCCTCCCGACGTCGATGAAGTCGCAGACCCCCTTGCGTAGGAAGACGTTTCCTGCGGCGTAGACCGTGAACCGATCGATTCCCAGGGTCGCGCGAAACTCGTCGCGTTTCACCTGAGAGAAACGAAACTGGTCGCGATCGATCCCGTTGCTCACGACGACGACGTGCTGGAGCCCCTTGGCTAGGAGAATCTCCCGGGCTCGCGGCGACGGAGTGACAACGCAGTCGGCCTGCGCGTAAAACCAGCGTACATAGCGGTCGTAGAGCGGAGCCACGACGTTGGAGAGGGTGAAGCTGTTCCACATGTCGAAGGCGCCGACGCTGTGGGCGTGTGCCACAACCTTGATTCCGCGCCGCTTCGCGCGGCGGAGGTGGTAGACCGACTTCGGAGCGGTCCAGTTGACGTGGAGGAGATCGTAGCGATCGCGCGGGTCGGTCGTCACCTCAACCCCGGCGAGCTTGAGGGCCTGAAGTTGATGGCGAAAGGCGCTAGGAAAGCCGGATGGGGTAAGGAGACCGATGCTCTCGAGGTAGACGCAGACCTTCATCCGCCCCCCTGCACAGCCCTGGCGAGCGGCGCCCTGTCTGGGGTGAGGCGTCGTTCCATGGCAGAGCGGCCGTAGCCTTGGGAGCAGAATCTACTATCGGCCTCTTGTCCCGTCAACTCCGGCCAAGGGGAATGACGACGGTGGCGCCGGCGGTCTCGGCACGACCAGACGCGGCCGTCACTCGCCGATCAGCTTGATGAGGACGCGCTTCCTACGCCGGCCGTCGAACTCCCCGTAGAAGATCTGCTCCCAGGGGCCAAAGTCGAGCTTCCCCTCGGTGATGGCGACCACGACCTCGCGGCCCATGACCTGCCTCTTCAGGTGGGCGTCGGCGTTGTCCTCGCCGGTCCGGTTGTGCTTGTAGCGAAAGCTCGGTGCCTGAGGGGCCAATCCCTCCAGCCATTCCTCGAAGTCCCCCCATAGACCGCTCTCGTCGTCGTTGATGAAGACGCTCGACGTGATGTGCATCGAGTTCACCAAGCAAAGCCCTTCCTTGATCCCGCTCTGCTCGAGCGCTCGCTTGACCTCAGGAGTGATGTTGGCGAATCCGCGCCGAGCAGGGATCTCCAGCTCGAGTTCCCTGCGGTAGGTCCTCATGACCGTCGCCCTCCTGCCGATCTGCCTTCATTCCCAAGGATCAATACGGGTCCGCCCCGGAGCGCTCTCTTCTCGTCCACCGCCCTGGAGAGCTCAGCGATCACGGAGAAAGGAGGAAAGGCATCTTGAACGCGTCGCGGGATTCCAGGCGGCCGGTGGCCGTGAAGCGGCCGGTCGGCAGCGGACCCAGATCGAGCGGGAATAGCCGCCAGTCACCGCTCTTTACGACATCCTGCGTCGAGGACACGACGTTGCCGGCCGAGTCGACAAAGGAGAGGTCGAATGAATCATCGTCCCGTACGCGGACAAAGTGAACGATCAGGTAGGCCCTCGCGTCCGAGTGGCTGAAACGCTGGGTCTCCCCCTCGCCGACGAACCCATCCCCCTTCACGTGATAGGCCCGGTAGAGGCCGAAGCGAACCTCGCGCGTGTAGGTTAGAGTGAGGAAAGAGCCCACCTCGACAGCGATGTCGTCAGCCGCAGAGGCGATCAAGCTTTCGTAGCCGGCGAAGGTCTCACCTCGTTTGACGGTCACGGAGGCCGCCCCTGCCTCGTCGTGCGCTTGCTCGATTTGACCGGTCTCTGCGTCGAGCACCTCGATCTGGGCGAGCATCTTCACGCTGTAGCGGGTCCCCGGAGACGACTGGACGCAGTTCCCGTTCCTCCAGCTCTCGCAGACCGTCACCGCCTCGGAGCGCGCGTCCATCCCGTACACCGAGCCCAGGATGAGCTTGTTCACGCCGGTCAGAGAGCCGATCCTCGCCGCGGTCGTGGAATCAAGGACTCCCACCTGACTGAGCGCTTGCTCGGTGAGAAGGGCGTCCAGACGGACCCGGGAGAAGACGGAGACCCCCTCCGTGTTTACAAGTCGCGTCTCAACCCGTGTGCGCAGGGTCTCCCCCGCCCCGGACCAGGCGGAGCTGTTCCCGAATGAGAGCACGCCCACGTCCAGGCGGTCGCTGGGGATCACCGCCGTCTCGCCTGGCTCAGGAATTACCAGGAGAAAGAGGGCCACGATGACGGCCGCGATGACCGCGACGGCGATCAGGATTCCGATCCCATCTTCATCCATCTCGCTTACCTCCAGAAGTGCGGACGATCCTCTTCTCGTAACGCGGAACGGCCGAGAAGTCAAATGGGGCCAAGCACCTCGACGCGGACACCCGGGAAACCCAAAGCCAAAGAAGCGTGCCCATGCCGCTCGAACTTCGATACCACCTCTGGAGTACGATGCCACTGCAGTGTCGCCGGTTGGGGAGAGTGCCTACGGCAGTTACCATTCCGACGTTTCGAACCGGAAGGAGGATCGGTGTCCATGGGGCTGGACCTAACAAGCATCACGGGGCTCTCGGAAGAAGAGGCCCAGGCAAGGCTTCGCGAGCAGGGAACCAACGAACTCCCGTCCACGAAGCGCCGCCACATCTTGGCCATCGCCCTGGAGGTCGTGCGCGAGCCCATGTTCCTCCTCCTCGTCGCTGGCGGTGTCCTTTATCTCATCCTGGGCGACCTGCAGGAGGCCCTCATGCTCCTTGGGTTCGTCCTCGTGGTCATGGGAATCACCCTCTACCAAGAGCGCAAGACCGAACGCGCCTTGGAGGCCCTGCGTGATCTGTCCAGCCCCCGCGCCCTGGTCATACGCGACGGTGAGCAGAAGAGGATCGCCGGCCGGGATGTCGTGCAAGGAGACATCCTCATTCTCACAGAAGGAGATCGAGTGCCGGCCGACGCGTCTGTCCTGCGCACATCGAGCCTCCTCGTTGACGAGTCTCTCTTAACCGGGGAATCGGTTCCCGTCCGCAAGATTCCGTGGGACGGCAAGAGCAAAGAGAGACAGCCGGGAGGCGACGATCTCCCGTTCGTGTACTCCGGCACGCTCGTCGTGCAGGGCCGCGGGGTTGCCGAGGTGCTGGCAACCGGTCCCAGGACACAGATGGGGAAGATCGGCAGGGCTCTGGAGACCCTGGAACAGGAGATCACGCCACTGCAAACGGAGACCCGCCGTTTGGTGCGCAACCTAGCGATCTTTGGGGCGGTGCTGTGCGCCGTGATGGTCGTCGTGTACGGCCTCACCCGCGCGGACTGGGTGAACGGACTTCTCGCTGGAATCACTCTCGCCATGGCCACTCTCCCTGAGGAGTTCCCGGTCGTCCTCACGATTTTCCTCGCGCTGGGGGCGTGGCGAATCTCACAGGAGCACGTCCTCACGCGCCGGATGCCGGCCGTGGAAACGCTCGGATCGGCCACCGTCCTGTGCGTCGACAAGACCGGAACCCTCACCGTGAACCGTATGGCCGTCTCCAGTCTGTTCTGCAAGGGAAGGGCTTACGACGTGAGCGCTCACCCCAACGAGCCACTTCCCGAGGAGTTCCACGAGCTCGTGGAGTTCAGCATCCTGGCGAGCCACAGAGACCCATTTGACCCGATGGAACGTGCGTTCAAGGAACTGGGCGACCAGAAGCTGTCCCAGACCGAGCATCTCCACGGCACCTGGACCCTTCTGCGCGAGTATCCGCTCCGTCAGGACCTGCTAGCCGTTTCTCACGTCTGGAAGTCCCCGCAGGGAGACGACTACGTGATCGCGACCAAGGGAGCCCCCGAGGCGATCGCCGACCTCTGCCACCTGAACGAATCGGAGAAGACGGCTCTCGAGCGCGAGACCGACGTCATGGCGGAGCAGGGACTGCGTGTGCTTGGGATCGCCCAGGCGAGCTTCCGGCGGACCCAGCTCCCTGAGGAGCAGCACGATTTCCAGTTCCGATTCCTCGGTCTGGTCGGGCTGCTCGACCCGGTGCGGCCGACGGTCGCCCGCGCCATACGTGAATGCTACAGCGCAGGGATCCGCGTCGTCATGATCACCGGCGACTATCCAACCACTGCGCGCAACATCGCCCGGCAAGTCGGGCTCCGGCCGGCCGACGACGTGATCTCGGGACCGGAACTCGAAGGGATGGCCGACGCGGAGCTCGAAAGACGCATCCGGACCGCCAACCTCTTCGCTCGCGTCGTACCGGAACAGAAGCTCCGACTGGTCCAGGCCCTCAAAGCGAACGGCGAGATCGTCGCCATGACCGGGGACGGCGTGAACGACGCGCCGGCCCTCAAGGCAGCGCACATCGGAATCGCCATGGGGGGGCGCGGGACCGATGTGGCGCGGGAGGCCGCCGACCTCGTGCTCCTCGACGACGACTTCTCCTCCCTGGTGCAGGGCGTCCGCATAGGCCGGCGCGTCTTCGACAATCTCAAGAAGGCAATGGCGTACATCCTGTCGGTCCACGTACCGATCGCGGGGATGTCTCTCATCCCGGTCCTTCTGAAGTGGCCGCTCGTCCTGTTGCCCGTCCACATCGTCTTCCTCGAACTGATCATCGATCCGGCCTGCTCCATCGCCTTTGAGGCCGAGAAGGAGGAGCGGGACGTCATGCAGCGCGCGCCGCGGGATCCCCGCGCCGCCGTCTTCAGCCGTCGTTTGGTCACCCTGAGCCTGATCCAGGGAACCGTCGTCCTCTTAAGCATCCTCGCCGTGTTCGTCGTCTCGCGCAGCCTGGGACAAGGCGAACTGCATGCTCGAGCGATGTGCTTCACGACGCTCATCGTGGCCAACTTGGGCCTCATCCTCACCAACCGTTCTTGGTCGCGGACGATCCTCGCCACCCTCGCCACGCGCAATGTCGCTCTGTGGGCGGTGACCGCGGGGGCAGCCGCGTTCCTGGGCCTCGTGCTCTACATCCCCTTCCTGCGCCAACTCTTCCACTTCGCGGCGCTGAGCGCGCAGGACCTCGTGGTCTGCCTGGCTGCGGGGATCGCAAGCATTCTCTGGTTTGAGGCGTGGAAGCTCCTCGTCCGACGCCGCGGACAGGCGCCCTGAGCGAATGACTAGACGGCGCGGTCTGACCGGCTGCGTTTCCGCCGTTGGGATGTTGACCTACCTCCCGGCGCGTCTCGCCAGGAGGACCTTCCTTGTTTCAAGGACGAGGAACGGGAAGAAGACGAAAGGCAGGACGACCGCCCACATCTGGGCGCTCAACTCGACGACGTTGAAGGGGCCCTCGAAGGCTGGAATATACAGAACGGCGACAAGCAAGAGGCCTGAGACGAGGCACGCCCACTGCATGGCGCGATTGGAGAAGACCCCCTGCCGATAGAGCGGGGTGGTCTCCGAACGGACCCCATAAGCAATCGGAAGCTCCGCGAGAACGAGCGTCGTGAAGGCGAGGGTCCCCGCGGCAGCCGCCCAACCACTGGAGTGAGCCAGGGCGTACACCCCCAGCACGACGGCGGTCAGCGCTGCCGACTGAAAGGCAATCCCAACCGCCATGGACCGGTTGATGATCCGCTCCCGCGGAGACCGCGGAGGACGCCGCATCGTGTCCGCCTCACCCTTCTCCAAGCCCAGCGCCAGGGCCGGCGCCCCGTCCGTCAGAAGGTTGAGCCACAGGAGTTGAATCGCGGTGAGGGGAGACTTCCAGCCGACGAGGATCGCTAGGAAGATGATGGCGATCTCGGCGAAGTTGCAGGAGAGAAGGTAGTACACGGTCTTGCGGATGTTGGCGTAGATGACCCGCCCTTGTTCCACGGCGGCCACGATCGAGGCGTAGTTGTCGTCGGTGAGAACCATGTCGGCGCTCTGCTTGGCCACATCTGTCCCGGCGATCCCCATGGCAATCCCGATGTCAGCGTGGCGTAGCGCGGGGGCGTCATTCACCCCATCGCCGGTCATGGCGACCACGTGTCCGCCTGCCTGGAGCGCATCCACGATGCGCACCTTGTGGTGGGGGGAGACGCGCGCGAACACGTCGACCGCGTCCATCACAGCGACGAGTTCCTCATCGCTCATCCGTTCAAGTTCCTGGCCAGAGACGACCCGGCCATGCGAGCGCAGGATCCCCACCTGGCGAGCGATCGCCTCGGCGGTCGCCACGTGGTCGCCGGTGATCATGATGCTGCGCAGGCCCGCCTGGCGCGCCTTCTCCACGGCGTCTGCCACCTCCGGCCGCGGCGGATCCTGCATCCCGAGAAGTCCCAGGAACACAAGCTCCCTCTCCACGGCCTCTGGGCTCGCCTCCTCCGGGAGATCCCTGAGCGGCCGATACGCCACGGCCAGGACGCGCAACCCTTGGGTTGCCATTCCCTCGTTCGCCGCAAGGATCTCGCCGTGGATAGCCTCGGACATCGCCTCGCGTCCTTCGCTTCTCTCGATCTGCGTAGACAGCGCAAGGACGGCGTCGACCGCCCCTTTCACCAGCGCGACGTAGTTTCCGCCCGCCACGGGAAGCGACGCACCGGCGGCAGGATGGATCGTCGTCATCCTCTTGCGATCCGAGTCGAATGGGATCTCCGCGACGCGCCGGGACGCCCCCTGGGATTCGCGACGCATGCCGGCCTTAGCCGCCGCGACGAGGAGCGCCCCCTCGGTGGGGTCTCCGATCACTCGGTACGCCGGGGAGGAGACTAGCTCAGCGTCGTTGCACTCTAGTCCTGCCCACAGCGTCCACCGGAGGGACGGATGGTCCCTGGGATCCACGTCATGCCCTTTCCGAATGAAGACGCCCACGGGTTCGTAGCCCTGGCCGGAGACGTCGAACGACTCGCCGGCGGCCCAGACTGCAGTGACGGTCATCTTGTTCTGAGTCAACGTTCCCGTCTTGTCGGTACAGATCACGGTCGCCGAGCCAAGGGTCTCGACCGAGGGAAGACGACGGACCAGGGCATGACGCTTCAACATCTCCCGCATGCCGATGGCGAGGGTCATGGTCACAAACGCGGGCAGCCCCTCCGGTACCGCGGCGACGGCGAGCGAGACGGCGACGATGAAGAACCCCAGAAGGCTCGTGCGAGCTACGTGGAGGTAGGGGCCAAATCCTTCCCGAAAGAGGACTTGGATCTGGGGGTCTCGAACGAGACTCACGATGAACACGATCGCACAGACCACGAGGACGACCGTGCCCAGGAGCTTCCCGAACTCCTCAAGCTTCCTCTGCAGGGGGGTCTCCTCCTTTTCCTCGCCCTCGATCATCTCCGCGATCTTGCCCAGCTCCGTATGGAGCCCTGTCCCGACGACGACTCCCTTGGCGCGGCCGTAGGAGATGGTTGTCCCCATGAAGGCGCAGTTCGCCCGATCGGCGACCGATCCCTCGAGATCGAGGACCGCTCCGGCCCTCTTCTCCACGGGGACCGACTCGCCGGTCAAGGAGGACTCGTCGACCCTGAGCTGCGCCGTTTCCAGGAGCCGGAGGTCGGCGGGCACGATGGAACCGGCCTCAAGAAGGACGATGTCTCCAGGGACAAGCTCCCGTGCCCGGATCGTCGTCCGCGCGCCGTCGCGAACAACCTGCGCCTCGGGAGAAGCCATCTCCTTGAGGCTCGCAAGAGCCTTCTCCGCACGGCTATTCTGAAGGGCGCCGACGACCGCGTTCAGAACGACGATGGCGAGGATCACGCCTGCCTCGATCCAGTCCCCGAGAGCCAGAGAGATGAGCGTCGCCGCAAGCAGGATCAGGACGACGAATCCCTTGAGCTGCTCGAGGATCCGCTTCCAGAAGGGAGTGGGCGGGGTCTCAGGAAGGGCGTTGGGGCCGTGCTGGGCGAGGCGTGCCGCCGCTTCAGCGCTGGCCAGGCCGCCTTCTACATCTGCGGCCAGCGCGCTCACGGCCTCCTCGGCTGAGATGGCATGCCAGGCCTTTATCGCGTCAGTCGCTCCCATTCTCCCTCCTATTCTTTGTTCCGGCCCCGTCTCTGCTTCGCGACGAATTGCCGGCTCCCGCACTGTGCCGGCCGATTCTGCGTTCAGTCACGCCCTTGCGCAAGGTGACGTCCCACCCCACTTGACGGCAGGGTCTCAGGCACGGTACGGTAGAGAGGATGGGCATGGTCGTGTGGCATCTCAGGCGGAGGGTGGTCTGGGCAGCGATTGTGCTGTCCGTGTCGCTCACGGCGGCTTCTCAGTCGCCGTGCGACTTCACGCCCGCAGAGAGTCACTTCGCCCACCTCAACATCCAGGCAAACTATCAGTGGTTCGAGGACCAGTTCTCCCCTCCTCACACGAGCACTTCGACCGGCAATCTCGTCCTTGATTCGACAGAGATCTACGACTCGGCAGCCTCCGGGTACCAATTGGACGGAAACTCGCGGGTCGCATTCGGCCCGACTGGCCTCGGCCTCTCCCTCACCGGGTCGGGAAACCTCAAGAACTACCTCCAGGGAGACACGTTTGCGATTGGGGCAGTGAGCGTGCGCTACGCCCTAGCGGGAGGCCTCGAGGGGGAGCTGACCGGGGGACTGGGTAGAGGCCGGTTCCGCGACGTGACACCGTTGGCCAAGGCGATCCGCATCCAGAACCGATTCCTCGACGAGGGGATCCTTCTTGGCCCAATGGCGGATGAGCTCCTGAAGGCTCTCGCTCAGTCCATTGGTGCGGTGGGGCCGTCCTCAAACGACTTGCTCGCCACGATTGAACGCGAGATCGAGGCGACGGGCTTAGTGCAGGGAGGGACGTTGGGAGCGCACGCCCTATCCGAGATCGAGGGTATCTTGGCCTCTACTGAGGAGGCGCGCCTCTGCGGCTGGGATGTGCAGGTACGGGCAGGCCTGGCCGCGAGCACGGTCCCGCAACCCAAGCTGAGCGAGGCGCTCGCCCTCTCCTGGGACTACGCGGTCGTTCCCGACCCGGTGTCCCAGTGGCAGGCGAGCGCAGACTGGGTCTCTGGCCTGAGCCTCTTCGATCGCTACTCGTTTGAGGCCTCGATCACCTACGGCCGGAGGATCGGCGACACCTGGCGGATTCGAGCAAGTTACGACTTCTCGCGCGACCTTCTCTGGAACACCGCACACGCGATGCCCTTCGACCACCACCTGGCCTCGGCGACCTTCATCTCACAGCTTTCGGCACAGCTCAGCGTGACCCTCAATCTCGAGCTGGAGTACGAGACCGGCTACGAACAGCCGACCAAGACCCTGACCCTTCACTTGAGCTACGACGTCCTATGATGGAAGAGGAAGAGGTAGTACACGCGCAAGGGATCAAGAAGAGCTTCAAGGGCCGGGTTGCCCTTGCGGGCCTGGATCTCTCCGTTCGACAGGGACAGCTCTACGGCCTCGTGGGCCCAAACGGAGCAGGCAAGACGACCCTCATCCGTATCCTTTGCGGGCTCCTCCGGCCCAACGCGGGAGAGGCCGTCGTCCTCGGGTGGCGTGTGCCCAACTTCCGCATCCGCTCCCAGATCGGCTACATGCCGCAGGAGGTCGCCCTCTACCCGGATCTCACGGTGATGCGCAATCTTGCCTTCTTCGCGGAACTCTACGACCTTCCGCGAGAACAGCTCGAGGAGCGAGCAAAGGAGCTTCTCGAACTCGTTGACCTCTCCGACCGCCGCAGCCAGAAGGTGGGAACGCTTTCCGGCGGGATGCAGAGGCGGGTGTCTCTCGCGGTGAGCCTGCTCCACAAGCCGCGGCTCCTGTTCTTGGACGAGCCCTCCGTTGGGGTTGATCCGAGGCTGAGACGGTCGCTTTGGGAGCACTTCTCTCTCCTCGCCACCCACGACGTCGCTCTGGTCGTCACGACCCACCTCCTGGAGGAGGCCTCGCGCTGCCACGTGGTCGGTTTCCTCAACCAGGGACGGCTGTTCGCCGAAGGGTCGCCCGAGGAGCTTCTCAAGCGGACTCAGGCCACTTCCCTTGACGAGGCGTTCACGCGCCTGGAGGAACAGAGCAAGGTGACGGCATGAAGACCTGGACGATCGTCAAGCACGTCCTCCTCCGGATCGGCCAGGATCCGCGCACCCTCATCCTCATCGTGCTCACCCCACTTCTGTTCATCCTACTGTACGGGTATTCCTTCTCATCGGGAAGGCCGACGCACCTCAGGATCGCCGTCTCAAACGCAGACAACGGGCTCGCCTCCATCCGCACAGCCGAAGTGGGACGAATCACGCTCACCCTGTCCTTGGGCACTAAGCTCGTGCAGTCGCTCGACAAGGAGCTCTTCGACGTCGTCCTGACACAAGAGCCCGATCGGATCCAGAACGACGTGAAGTCGGGCAAGTATTGGGCCGGCCTCGTCCTCCCGCAGAACTTCTCCCACGCGCTGGCCAACGAGGCCCTACGCGAGAGAGGGCCGCAGAAGATCACCCACCAGGGCCGCTCCGTGGAGCTCCTCCCCCCGGAGACGAGCGAGGGCCCTCTGGCGACCCTCTACCTCGACGATTCCAACCCGGTCGTCACGGCCTCGGTCGCGCTCTCCCTGAACGAGACCCTGACGCGTCTTGTGGCCGAGCAACAGGCGACGCCGACCTTGACGAATCCCATCGAAGTGCACGCCCTGTACGGCGGGAAGGTCAGCGGCCTCGACTACACCGCGCCGGGCGTGATCGGTTTTGCCATGACGCTCATCACGATCATGCTCACCGTCATCTCCATCGTCCGGGAGCGAACGAGCGGCACCCTGACGAGGACGCTCATCGCGCCGGTCAGGCCGTGGGAGGTGAGCCTGGGGTACACTCTCGCCTTTGCCCTCATCTCTCTTCTGCAGGTCGGCGAGCTCTTCCTCGTCTCTCACTATCTCTTCCACATCCGCTTCGCCGGAAGCCCATTCCTCGTCGCCCTGATCGTTTTCGTGTACGCCATTGGGCTCCAGGGGATCGCCACGCTCCTCTCAACCGTTGCTCGCAACGAGTTCCAGGCGATGCAGTTCATCTTGGTCCTTCTGATTCCCTCGATCATGATCAGCGGGGTGTTCTGGCCGATCGACGCCATGCCGCCGAACATCCGCCTCCTCTCGTGGTTCTCCCCACTCACCTATGCCAACGCCGGGCTGCGTGAGGTGATGCTCCGCGGCCGAGGGATCTCCGGGGTGACACTGGAGCTCGGGGTGCTCGCCGGCTTCGCGCTGCTGATGCTCCTACTCGGCGTGCGCTCCATGCGACGCCAAGGGTACTCAGCCTGAGCACCCTTACTGATCCTGATCAAGGGGCGCCCTGGAGCGCCGGGGGATGAGTTGAGATCCCGTCGACCTCACCCTGAAGGTAGACAGGCTTAAGCTCCAGGTCGAGCTTGAACGTCCCCAAGAACGTGCCGACCTCGTGTCCGTAGAGATCAACGACTCTGACGCTGGCACGGGGGCTGACCCAGACTGGGCCCTGGCGGATCCACGGGTCCTGCCACAGAACCGAGACGGTTCCCTCTCCTCGACGAAAGCGTACGAGCGTGACTCCTGCGTCACGACTGCAACCCGAAAACTCTGTCTCGTCGAGCTCCCGGACGAGCTCCTGGTAGGCAAAGAACCCCTTCTTCTTCACTCCGGCGCCCAGGTCCGAAGGGCCGAAACCGTCGTAGACGAGACCGGCCTGGTCGAAGAACCCCTCGCCAGTTCCCTCGTACTTCGGCTCCGTGAGGTAGGTCCAGAACACCTTCTCCACCCCCAGCGACCGGAGTGAAACAAACCGTTTCACGAGATCCGCGGCTTGCTCATCCTCGCTCTGCTCCACGTCCCCGACGCGGCCAGAGAAGGTCGAGGTCTCCGTCACCCAGACGGACGAGCTCCCCTTGCCAAAGTGATCGAGCACCCGTCGCATCCGCGCCAAGACCTCCTCTCCAGAGAGGTAGGTCTCGACCTCCGGAGTGGGAACTTGTGGATTCGCCAGGCCGTAGTAGTGGAAGGCGTAGACGTCGATCCACTCCCCGCCCCCCGCCTCAAGGAACCGGGTGAGGTAGGGCTCGAGAGCCCACTCCCCCATCTGCGGCCCATCCTGAAGGCCGCCCATGACGATGCGGCACGCCGGGCAAGCGGCCCGGATACCCGAGGAGATGATCGCGACCCGCCGCGCGAACTCCTCCGGGAGACAGGATGTCTTCCAGGCTCCGTTCTCCTCGTTCCCGATCTCCCAGTAGTGAACGGGTGCGCCAATGGCCAAAGCCCCTTGTCCCGATGTGTAGTAGGACACGATCGCCTCCACGCTCGCCCGTGCGTCGTCGGCCACCTCGGGAGCCCAGAAGGTCGCCATGGGACTGACTCCCTGTTCGACCAGGGCCGTCATCTGGCGGGTGTGAAGGTTGTTACCCTGGATGAAGGACGCGTCGGTGGGGCCGATGAAGAACCCATAGCGCACACAATCGACCTTCAGTTCCCCAAGAAGGGTCTTGTCAGGCAGGATCCCGGAGACTCCGAAGAATCCATCCCGCACGGGAATCGCCGCACCGCCGAAGACCGAGAAACTGAGAACAAGGAGGATCTCGAGAGACAGGAACGCAAGACATCGATAGCCCACGGTTTCTCCTTTCACACAGGTATCTTCCTGTCAGAGGTACCCCTGGGACGCCACCAGGTTTCGCGCGGCCGATGCCTGTGCCTGCGCTTCAGACAGCACCCTGCGCAAGGCGCGATCGGACCGGGATCCCTCGCGCCAGCATCTTGTGAATCGGGCAGTGCAAAGAGACGAGGAGTAGACGCTCGCGGTCCTCGGGGTCGAGGTTTCCTTCGAGCGCAATCTCTAGGTCGACCCCGTCCTCGTACTGGTTCGTCTTCTCGCAGTCCTCACAGTCCTTGGCAAAGACGCGATCGTAGCGAAGGCGCAGCTCGACCCGGTCGAGCGAAAGCTCATGGTGCTGGGCATAGGTGTGAAGGACGATCGCCGTACAGGCCCCTAAGCTGGCAAGGAACATCCCGTACGGAGTCAGCTCTTGCAGGTGCACAACGGAGCGGACCCCAGCGGCAGGCGATCCCCGAGGGTCAAAGGCAAGAAACTCCGTCTCGAAGGCCCGATCCTGGCGGACGATGACCCGTTCTCCTGGCATGGCCAGACTCCTTCATCCCTGGGTCAGAGAAATCGTTCGAACCGCTCTGCCTTGGCTTTGCAGATCGGACAGACCCCGGGCGGTGCCTCGCGCGCGCAAAGGTACCCGCACACACGGCAATGCCAGACCGGAAGTGCTACGGCAAGGCCCGATGGGAGAGGCAGGGTCTTTCCAGCAGGGACGGCTCCGCGTGCCGCCCCATTCCTGACACGCTCGGCCGCAGGTGGGCGCCGCTCCGGGACAGGCCCAACCTTCTTAGTCCCGGCTAGGACCGCGTCGCCCACGTACAGGGCGCAGTAGCAGGTTCCCCAGTCGACGAGGTCCGCGTCGCGGTAGTCGCAGGGACAGATGATGTCTAGGTCCTTCTCCTTGTTCCCCGTCGCCAGGCGACACGGGCAAACCTGGTAGCCGTAGCGCCGGTCGTTCGTCAGGAGTCCCTCAACGAGGCCCAGAGCGAAATCCCGGTCGGGGTTCAGGTGGTACCCGGCGCCCTCGGCTTCGTTCGTGAGGCGCACGGCCAGAGCCTCTACCTCACTCTTCGCAATGGCATCCTCTCTCTTCATGGCCTGAGCGCCTCCTTGATCTCCTCGGGCCGGTAGCCCACGATGCACCGCCCCTCCAGGACCAGAGTCGGAAAGGACTCCGATGGATTCCACCGGCGAACCTCCTCCATCACCTCTTCCCTCTGGTCGTCGTCGAGAAGATCGACGTACACATAGTCAAACGGAATTCCCTCGTCCTCGAGAAACTGACGTGTGCGCCGACACCAAACGCAGGTGGATAGGCCGTAGAATCGAATCCGCGGCCGATCTCGCCGGCCGGCGACACTGCCTCTCGCCTCCATCAAGTCCGCCTCCTTCGCAGTCACCTCTGCAATCACGGCCCCGTCCACCGTATCACAAGCTGGCCGTGCATGACCATGTGGCGAACGGGCGAACCAGGCCCGTCGTCTACCTACCAAAGCCGTGCTATAATGGTCCAGATCAAAGGGGGAGACTATGATGCGGACTCTACGGTGGGTGGGGCTTGTGGCGCTGCTGGTCGCAGCGGGAGGGCTCGCGGGTTGCTCGATGTTGGACTCGCCCCCGCAGGCGAATTTCGATTGGAGTCCTAATGACCCGATCTCGCGAACGGCCGTCCGATTCACCGACGACTCGTCGGACCCGGGAGGCCCCCCGTTCGGCGCCAGTGGCGTGAAGGCGTGGGAGTGGGACTTCGGCGACTCGGAGACCTCCTCAAGTCAGAACCCTAGCCACACGTATGCCAAGGGAGGCGACTACAACGTCAGCCTGAAAGTGACGGATGCGAGTGGCGGAACGTCGACCAAGACCAAGAGGATCACGGTGAACCCGAGCCTGAACGGCACGTGGTCAGGTTGGATCGACAACGGTGCTGCCCGTCTCGCCCTAACCCTCAGCCTAAGCCAGACAGGGGCAGGAGGAATTGGAGGCTCGCTGACTATCGTCGTGCAGAACTTCAGCATCAGCTCAACCATTCTTGCCGGAGATCAGGTGACGATCACGTGCCTTGGCGGGCTGGTCCTCGACGGGACACTCAGCTCGGACCAGCGAAGCATGGGCGGTTGGTACAGCATCAACGGCGCGCCGCAGTGGACGTGGTCCGTCAGGCTGCAGTGAGCCTGAGACACACCTAGGCTCGTTCTTCCCCACGAGACGATGGGGCCTACACCAGAGATCTGGCGTAGGCCCTTTCATTTGGCTCGGCAGCGGCGACGAGGGAGTACTTCACCGGAGGCCGTTTCGCCGACGGATGTCGTACAGATCCATCCGCACACGCACGCTGGACGGCGGCGGCTCTTGTTCATATACTTACCACAGGAAATCATTCGTGAAGGAAACTAAATGTCGATTCCCGCCGACGATTGTGCCCGTAACGTGCTCGATACCGTGCCTCTTGTCATGCGCGAGATCCGTGCCCAGATGAGGAGCCACCGCGGGCTTGACCTTTCCGTGCCCCAGTTCCGCGCTCTGGCCTTCCTCCGACGGAAGCCAGAGGCATCCTTATCGGGCGTCGCGTCGCACGTCGGCACGAGCCTGCCGTCGATGTCGAAGCTCGTCGACGGCCTCTTCGAGAGAGGTCTGGTGGAGCGGGAAGCCTCGGCCGCGGATCGTCGGCGCCTGACACTACGCCTCACGAAGGAAGGAACAGCCCTCCTCCAATCGGCGCGACAAGGGACGCAGAACTACTTGTCCAAGAGCCTGGACCGCCTGTCGCGGGAAGACCAGGCCACGGTGACGCGTGGGCTGCAAATCCTCTCGTCCCTGTTTGGCCGCGAGGGAAGCACCTAGGAGACAATTCATGCCAACCGCTGCCGTAGAAACGCACGCGCTCACCCGCCGATTCGGGTCTCTGACCGCAGTCGATTCGCTCACGATCTCTGTCGAGTCGGAGGAAATCTTCGGCCTTCTGGGCCCGAACGGGGCCGGCAAGACGACGGCGATCAAGATGCTGGTGACCCTGCTGCCCCCGACGTCGGGGACAGCGACGGTCGCCGGCGCCGACATCGCCCGCCAGCAGGTCGCCGTGCGTCGCGCCATCGGGTACGTCCCGCAGATGCTCTCGGCCGACGGGACACTCACGGGGTACGAGAACCTACTCGTGTTCGCCAAGCTATACGGTGTCCCGCGCAGAGAACGGAAGGAGCGCGTGCGCGGCGCCTTGGCGTTCATGGGGCTCGACGGCTCGGCTGATCGCCTTGTCCGGCAGTACTCGGGCGGCATGATCCGGCGCCTGGAGATCGCCGAAGCCATGCTCCACCATCCGCGCGTGCTCTTCCTGGACGAACCCACCATCGGGCTCGACCCGGTGGCCCGGCAAGCGGTCTGGGATCATATCGTCCACTTCCGCTCTGACTGGAAGACGACCGTCATTCTGACGACGCACTACATGGAAGAGGCGGACAACCTCTGCAACCGAGTGACCATCATGCACCTTGGCCGGGTCGTCGCCGGAGGAAGTCCGGCCGCTCTGAAGGGATCGATTCAGAAGGAGAACGCCACCCTAGACGAAGTGTTCGCGCACTACACCGGCGACATCCTGGAATCCGGAGGAACCTACCGTGACACAAGAAGAACCCGTCGCACCGCTCGTCGAGTCGGCTAGTCTCCGCGAACCCGGCTGGAGGCGCCCGCTAGCAGCCATCGGTCAGTTTGCCGTCAAGGCCTTGGTCATCGCAGAGCTCGAGGCCCGCAAGCTGCGCCATGATCCGAGCGAGCTCCTCACCCGTGCCGTTCAGCCGGCGCTGTGGCTCCTCGTCTTCGGACAGGTCTTCACGCGCATCCGGGCGATCCCCACGGGCGACCTTCGCTACCTCGACTTCATGGCGCCGGGGATTCTGGCTCAGAGCGTCCTGTTTACTGCAATCCTCTACGGGATCTCCATCATCTGGGAGCGCGACCTTGGGATCGTGCACAAGTTCCTCGTCACTCCGACTCCCCGGGCGGCGATCGTTGCCGGTAAGGCTCTGTCTGCCGGGGTCCGCGGTCTATCGCAAGCCGTGATCGTCTACTCTCTTGCCGCGGCCCTCGGGGTCAAGATCCAGTGGAACCCGCTCGCCCTGATTGGCGTCGTGGCGGTCGTCATCCTCGGCGCAGCGCTCTTCTCCACCTTTTCCCTCATCGTCGCTTGCCTCGTCAAGACGCGCGAACGGTTTATGGGGATCGGCCAGGTGATGACCATGCCCCTCTTCTTCGCCAGCAACGCGATCTACCCGATCGCCATCATGCCCGGCTGGCTGCAAGTGATCTCACGCGGGAACCCCCTCACCTACGAGGTCGACGCTCTGCGCGCCCTGATGTTGGCCGGGGGAGTGAGCACGTACGGAGTAGGGTTCGACCTCCTCGTCCTCGCCGGCGCGACCACCTTTCTCGTCGGGATCGCCGGTCACCTCTATTCCAGAGTAGCGACCTAGACGCGCAGCGGGTCGCCGCTCGTCCCAGGCCGCCGCCTTTTCCAAGAGCCGTTCGCTCTATTCTTTGTCTAGCGTGGAGCAAGACAGCCAAGCCCGAGGTTGTAGGCGGTCGCCTCCAGGGCCTGGAAGACCAACGCGTACCGGATACTGGGCTCCTCGATGATCATCTTGGATAGGCCCGTTGCCACCAGGATCTCGTCCACCATGGCGTGCCCGTCCTTCTCCAGGTACACGTAGGCGAGCAACGTGCCGTCGGAGTCGCGTAGCTGCTAGTCAGACTCGAGGTACACCGTTCGCCCCATCACCATCTGATAGTTGACCTGCGTGGCTGCGACACCGCACGGCGTCTCGTAGGTGCCTGAGGCAAAGCACCCGATGTAGCGAACCGGTTCCTGAGAGCCCGCGGTCCACCCGCCGGTGAACGAGCCGGAGATCACGACGACGATTCGGTTCCCGTCGAGAACCTGGATGACCTCCCCCCAGACCGTGGGGTTTAGAACCACGGAAAGGGAAAAGGACGAGACAGAAAGACAAGACCACGAACAGACCTGTCGGAATGAGCCTACGCGCCCGTGCGCCTCCCAGTCCCGAGGCACCATGCTCGCTCTCGAATCTCCCTGTCGACAGACAAACGGAGGAAGCAAAGCAGAATCCTCGACGAAGCTCAAAACAAACCAGGATCCAGAAAAGCGCAACGGCCACCCGCGGCTTCTCATACCAAAGCTCGCGTGAGGCCGACACGCTCGACGGCCGACCATCGGACCAGGGGTCGGCGCGACGGTCACCTTCTCGTAGAGGCAGATCCTTCTAGCGTCGTGCCTTCTTGGCGACGAGCTCCTTGAGATTCTTCCCCGCCTTGAACGCAGGCACGACCTTCGCCGGCACGTTGATCTTCTTCCTCGTCTGAGGATTGACGCGGGTCGACGCCTTGCGCGCCCTGACCTCAAACTTGCCGAACCCGGTCAGCGTGACGTTCTCATTGGACGCCAGCGCGCCGGAGATGAGATCGACCATGGCATCGATCGCCTTGGCTGCGTTCTTCTTGCTGAATCCTGCCTTCGTCGCCAACTTCGCCACCAGATCCGCTTTGTTCACGGTGTACCCCCTTCTAGCCTGAGAATGGAAGCAGTATAGTGATTAGGGGTCTTCCTGCCAAGTCCCTGCGATCACGCCGGACGCGGGAACAGGTCGCAGAGACCGCTGTCGGGCACATCCGCAGCGTCGTCTTGATGACTCCTTCTTTCCTCACGGCCACGGATTTCACTGTGGGCCCCAGCGCTGCTTCCACCGCGCCCGTATGGCGTAGTCTCCTCGTTGGCCACGCGGCGCCATGGCCTCTTGACGACCACGGTGGCCCAGTACGCGTTCACGCTCACCATGTTTGTGCCGCAGTCGTCGAACAGAATCGAGCCTCGACTGCCGCATGCGCATCCCTCCTCCGAAACATAAGCCGCGGTAAGGATTCGCCTAATCCGCGGTCCAGTTTCCTGGGAACAGGTCAACTTCTTTCGTGAGGACTCTCGCGCATCGCCTTGAGCACGGTCGCGTACTCCGATGGGGCCTTCCCGCCAAGCGCCTCCTTAAGTCCGAGACTGCTTATCCATCGCAACGTTTCTGTGGTTGCAGCCGACATCGAAGAGCGTGTCCCGAGATCGTCGAGCATCTGGAGGACATCTTCCATCTCATGCACGCGGCGCCCGGCGTGAATCGCTGTGCCCGCGATGAAGCGTGTGGCCATCTCTTCAAATGGCACGGCATCCATGTCCTCGCAAACGCTTGCCATGACAAGATCGACGACACCATACCGGTCCGCAGCAAGACACATCTCGTACAGCAAGGCAGCTGCTCCCTTCATGTAGACACTGCGAACAAGCTTCGCCGCGGACGCCTGTCCAGGCTTGCTGCCTATGACGCGCACATTCATGCCCCACGGCGTCATGGCATCAGCAAACTCCTGGGCGCCCTCCCCGGATGCCAGCATAGGCACCTTGTGGCGAGACCGCGGGACAGGTCCCATGACGGCGATGTCCACGAACTTCGCTCCCGTGCCGGCAATAGCCCGTGATGCCGCTTCCATTGTCGTGGGAGAAGCCGAATTGATGTCCGCGAAAAGCTGACCAGGAGAGAGGTACTTCGCAGCGTCCTGAGCCACCGAAGTCGCAACTGTCGAAGAGGTGGCGGACACCAGTATGTCGGCTCGCTTGATCAAGTCGCCGCAGTCCTTTGACAGGCTGATTCCAGCTTGGGACGCTCGATTGCGGACTAGCGCCCCTTGCGGCTCTCGTGCTTGGTTCACATCGTAGGCTTCAAGTCGTGTGAATCCTTCGTCGCGGAGACCAAGTGCTATCTCGGATGCAGCTTCGCCAAAACCTATGAACCCGACTACCTTCTCCTGTCGATTCGATCCCATGTGCTCCCTCCTTAGATTCTCTATGGCTAGACTTCTCCGCACTGCGGGATGACTGCAACCCCATTCCTGATCACGGCTACCCTTGCGTTTGCGCCGACCTTGGCGAACGCCATGCGAAGAGCCTCGTCGGCGCTGGCAACCACTCTTGAATGAAGGATCTCAGCCTCCTCACAGCCCAGCCGGTCCGACACCACGATGAGACTGGCCTTCACCAAAGCTCGTGCGAAGAGGTAGCCCTTGGATGAGCCCACTTCTCCGTAGCCTTCCTCGCGAAACTTCCGCAACGCATCGCTTGGCGAAGTAGCGCGTTTCATGAGATTGAGGAAACCAGGAGATCCCACACCTTCGCGACATTCCGCAACGAGGACGATGACACCTCCCTCCTTCACCACAACCTCGGCGCTTGCCATGGCCTTCTGTGCTTGGTAGAGGTCTCTATCGCGTGGAAACCCGCCGGCTCCCACGACCACAATGTCCACTCTCCCCGGAGCGCGACATTCGCAGACACGCTGGCACATGGACACGCCAGCATACCAGGCCTTCTCCATGTCTCCAGCTACTGCTCCGACGATCCTGTCCTCCCCGGTCTGAACAACGTTGACAATGAAATCCGCTGGCGCCATCCTGGCGATCTCCGTCGCGGCCTCATGGAAGGGGTTGCCTTCTACACACCCCATTGCGGGGCCGTCCGGTCGGAACGCCGCGGAATGATGAACTCTGATTGACTCTAGCCCTGCGAGCCCTGGCATGATGCTCTTGCGGCCACCCGAGTATCCGGCAGATTGGTGGGGGGCAATCGTTCCCGTTAGAATGCGGAGGTCTGCTTCGCAATATGGCCGATTGAGGACCACGGGTACGCCACTAGGAGACTCCCCCAGGCCGAGCAGCGTGGAGGAATCACGACAGTCATGGCTTATGATACGATACGTGGAGACAGTCGGCTCCCCGATCATCTCTATGAGTTCCTCTTGAGTGGGCGGACGGTGCGTGCCTGTTGCGACCAGCAGAGTGACTATGTCTTCCCCTACGCCCACGGCGCGAAGCCTCTTCAGGATGGACCGGAGGAGGAGTCGTGTAGGAGTGGGCCGGGTCAAGTCGTTGACCACCACGGCTACCCGCTTCTTGCCTCTGCAGAGATCTTCCAGCCGGGACGTGCCAATCGGGACGTCTAGCGCTGTCTGAAGAACGGTGGCTGGACTTGGAGTTCGAGCAAGCGCAGGAGGGACGATGTCGTATGCGTAGTTCCGTTCGGGAACAGCAACCTCCATGCTGCCGCGTCCATACCTAAACTTCTCAACGCAGACCGAATCCTCTCTTCGCACCCGCCGCCTCCTTCAGTTCTTCGAGAGTGTCACTCGGGCCACGCGGACGCCACTCTGCCTTCGGGGACGGACTCTGGGCCCGGCTTCTTCAGAAGAGGTACCCAACCCCCAGACTGTCAACCGGCAGCAAGTCCTCACTTGCCCTGGTCAGCTATCGCGGTGTGGCCTCACTCAATCCCAGCGAGGACCGGATGATGCTCCGGACCTCTGCTGCCAAGACCTCTCGTCCTCTCGTAGACGCGCCTCCGATATGAGGTGTGAACACGACGTTCTTGAACCGTAGAAGAGGGCTATCCCACGGCAGCGGCTCTGCCGCGAACACGTCAAGACCTGCTCCTGCGATTCGTTCCGTTCTCAGAGCCCAAGCCAGCGCCTCCTCGTCGACGACGCCGCCTCGAGCGCAATTGATAAGATATGCGGACGACTTCATGATCTCAAACTGCTGTCGCCCGAGCAGCTTCTCCGTGTCAGGGGTGTGGGGCACGTGGATCGTCACGAAATCGGCCTCTTTCAGAAGCTCGTGCAGACTGCAGGATTCCACTCCAAGAAGCTCGGCAGTTTCGTTCGACACCGGCCGGGCATCGAAGACGAGTAAGCGCATCCCGAAAGCGCGAGCGCGAACGGCGACCTCCTTCCCGATCTCGCCGAACCCGATGATACCAAGAACCTTCTCATACAAGCCCGTTGGCTGTACCGGAAGCCACCGAGCTGCGATCTTACGTTCCTCCGTGGCCGCGGGGACAAGCCCGAATTCGCGGTATGCACCAGACTCGACGCCTCGATGTCCTGCCAGAAGCTGGCGTCCACAGGCGAGAATCAGCGCCATGCTATGCTCCGCGACGGAGATCCGACCACGTTGCGGAACAGGCCGCACCCTCACCCCGCGAGCCTCGCATTGAGGGATGTCTATGTCAACCGGCCAATGACTTAGCTTGATTATCACCCTAAGGCCGTCCCCCGCAGCCTTAAGGACATCGGCATCGACCGGCCGCTCTCGCGTGATCAGAACCTGTGCGCCGTCTACAGCCCCCAATAGAGTTTCCCTCTCTTGGGATCCGACAAGCCGAAGCTCGACGGGCAGCTCCCCCAGATCCTCGCGCCAATGACGCTCGAACTCGGGGCTCAACTGGTCAACCAGGACAACTACCGGTAGATTCGCCATCCGATACCTCCTCGTTCGGCCAACGCTCATGACAGTATCTCCTCATGCGATGCATCTCTTGACGAGACCAGCCCCGCCACCAGGCAACCTCTTCTGCTGCCTCGACTGTCACTGCGCTGCCAGAGCGTACGCAGCAACACCTCCTGTCTGCGACGGGGCCAGCACTTTCCCCGGAGGCGAGAGCCCCCCCCGATTCACGCATTCTCTCCTGCTCGTCTTGCGCAGGAAAGGGCACTATCGCAGCCCCCGTGTCGCAGTGTCTCATCGAGTAGCCACGTTCAGGGATCCGTTGCGCGCCAGCCACCATTCAGAGTCGAAGCTGGGAGATTCGCTCACGACGATAGCGGTCGACACATTCCCCGATCCGAGAGAACGCATCCTGTAGCTTGGGCAAAGGGGCCGAGAGAGAGAAGCGAACGAAGCCCTCGCCCTTTCCGTAGACCGTTCCGGGGAAGAGCTGCACTTTCGCATCTCGAAGGATGTCCTTGCAGAACTCGTAGGACGTACGGCCGACCGATGTGATGTTCACAAAGATGTAGTAGGTGCCACCCGGGTAGCCGTAAGTCAGCCCCATCGCTGACAGCTTCGGCATAGCCATACGCCTGCGAGCCGCGTAGACCTCGACGGCCTTGAGGACACAGGCGTCGCCTCCCTCCAGAGCGGCGATTGCCGCCGCTTGGGCAACGTGACTGACGGAGATAGTCAGCGCGTGCTTCAGGACCTCGCATCTTGAGACGAACGTTGCGGGAGCCGCAAGGTAACCGACTCGCCACCCGGTCATTGCATAGCTCTTTGAGAAACCATTCAGCAGGACGACACGCTCGCGCATCTCGGGGAAAGACGAGATGCTTACGTGCCTAGTCCCGTCGAACACGAGTTTTTCGTAGATCTCATCTGAGAGGACGATCAGATTCCTCTCCTGCGCGATCTGAGCGAACTGCTCGAGAGTTTTCTCCGGGAGCACAGCGCCGGTCGGATTGTTCGGGGAGACGAGAACAACCACCTTCGCTCGCGGCGTGAGGTGCTCTAGGACGAGATCTGGCTGCAAGATGAAGTCATCCTTCTCGTCTGTTGGCACTCGGATGAGACGTCCCTCCGCGAAGGCCACTGCATCCGCATATGAGGTATAGCACGGGTCGCCAATCAGCACTTCGTCTCCGGGATTCAGGAGCGCCTGGCAGGCCAGGTATATCCCTTCTTGAACGCCGGTTGTCACGATGATCTCTGTCTCCGGATCGTACCCCACGTGGTTGTCAGCTCTCAGCTTCTCGGCGATGGCTCTCCGCAACTGCCGCAGCCCTGCCCAATGGGTGTAGTGGGTACTTCCTCCTCTCAAAGCGGTCACTGCGGCTTCGACAATGTGCTCAGGAGTGTCAAGATCGGGATCGCCCCGGCCAAGTCGAACAAGATCCGGGATTCCCTCTGCGAGAGCGAGCAACAGCTCTCTCTCGCCCGCGACATGTCCCATCATGCGGCGGGCCATGTGGTCCGATAGGAATGTTGACGTCATCTTCCCTCCTCATCATTTCAAGCACCTCACAACGACGAATCGTGCGCCGGAGTTCTGGCTCGCGCCTCCTGAAGTGACGACGGCTGTCAGGCTAAGCAAGGTAGTGCGGCAACTTCGATCTTCTAGCGACTACACGCCTTGTGGCTCCTCGTGCTACGGACGCAGTTCACCAAGGCCGCGCAGACGGACTCCACCTGAGCGTCACTCAACTCGGGATAGATTGGCAAATTCACGATACTCCCTACCACCTTCTCGGTCACGGGCAGCGAGACGGCAGTCCCTGATGCCTTCCGGTAGACGGGTTGCGTGTGGAGGGCCGGGGAATACTGGACGTTGGTCTCCACCCCTTGGGCACGGAGCCGTGTCCGCACTTCGTCTCGATCCTCTACGCAGATTGTGTAGTTCCTGTATGCATGCCCGACTTCGTCTGATTTCGCAGGCGGCTCGATGTCGAGGGCCCGAAGACATTCCGAGTAGGCTCCGGCGATTTGTCTGCGCCGGACCATCCAGCCCTCCAGATGGCGGAGCTTTACGCGAAGCACAGCTGCATTCAGCTCGCCGATGCGGCCGTGGAGGCCCTCGCGCTCATAGAGGAACCCGCTGTGAACGGAGGTGCCGTCCTTCCCCACGGAGCGCAGCTCCGAGCGAGAGTAGATGGAGAGGTCTCGGATCCTCTTGGCTAGATCGTCTCTGTTGGTCGTCGCCGTCCCACCGTCGCCGCAGCCGGCGAGGATCTTGGAAGCCACGTGACTGAAGCAGGCGACGTCGCCCAGCGCCCCGACCCGGCGACCCTTGTAGGTCGCACCCACGGCGATTGCGGCGTCTTCCACCACCGCAAGGCCATGCTGCGCGGAAATCTCCAGGATCTCATCCATGTCAGCCGGGTGTCCGTACATGTGAGGGACCACCACAGCTCGGGTACGTCTCGTCACCAACCGCTCTAGCTCGGTAGGGTCCATGTTCCATGTACGATCGGAGATGTCTGCCCAGACAATTCTGGCACCCACTTGACTAATCGCCACGGTCCCCCCCACACAGGTGTTGGAGACGGTGATCACCTCGTGCCCTTTCCCCACCTCCAACGCAAGTAGTGCTTTGTACATCGCATCTCGACACGACCCGGCAGTGACGGCATGCTTCGTACCGCAGTAGGCCGCGAACTCCTTCTCAAAACCGGCGACTTGGTCGCCGTCGGCATAGCATCCGGCCTCTAGAACAGAGCGAATCGCGGCATCGATCTCTAGTCGAAGGGACCGATACGTAGCGGCGTGGTCGTAGAAGGGGACAAAGGTTTCGGTCACGCTTGCAGGCCTCCTTTGCTTACTTATGCTACCATAGCACCACGTAAGTAGGGCACCTATATTGGGCCCCCGGTATGCGCAACCCATCGCTTCTCCGTTCCTATCGAACGGCCGCTGTCGACGGGGACATAAGCTGCAGTCGCTTGGACGAAAGCGCTACAACGTGCTATCATTGAAACATACCCCAAGGCTTTGATAGGAGGATGCGCATGAGTGAGAATGTGGGTTTTCGGGTTGTAACGTCTGTTAATAGACTGCCAAAGAAGCTTGTGGAAAGCTTCACCTCTTTCGGAGTCGCCAACCTTGGAGACGCCCTCGGCCGGTTCGGGGTCCTCGACTATCACATCAAACCCATCAACAAGCCGGGGGTGAAGCTGGTTGGGTCCGCAATAACGGTGCGTGTGCGGCCCGGAGACAATCTGATGATTCACAAGGCGCTGGACCTCGCTGAAGCGGGCGACGTTCTCGTGGTTGACGTTCAAGGCAGCCCACTCAATGGTCTGTGGGGAGCGCTGATGACGGAGACAGCCATGCACAAGGGGGTGGCCGGGCTCGTCATCGACGGCGGGGTGCGGGACGCCGCCGCGATCCGGGAGCTTGACTTCCCCGTCTTTGCCCGCGCAGTGATCGCAGCCGGAGGGGACAAGGACGGGCTTGGAGAGGTCAACATAACCGTCTCCTGTGGCGGCGTGCCCGTCTGTCCCGGGGACATAGTCGTCGGCGATGAGGATGGGGTTGTCATCATCCCAAGGGCCGAAGCCGAGATCGTCCTCGAGAGGGTTAAGGTAATCATCAGCAATGAAGAGAAGAAACATCGGGCGATCGCCGCGGGCCAGCTCGACAAGACCTGGATTGACAAGACCCTTAGGGAACGAGGCTGTACGTTTGAGTAGAGGCGTGAGACAGGGTATTGCAGAAGCGGTTTGCCCGTCATCTCGGTGAGGCGCCTCTAAGAAGGGCGGGGAGACCGCGGTCCCGGCACCGAGCAAGAGGCTCGGAGGAGGGCCATCTCCAGGCGCCAAATCCGACGAGACGGGTGGTCGCTCATTCGTTGAAAACAGGTCGTCGCAAGCATGGGCTGTTGGTGTTGGGACCCTCCGCTGAGCCGCCTGATAAGCACCAACGTCGGTTGAGTGCGGTGGCACCATCTTACGTTGCAGTCCAACTTCTCGATCAGCTTCGGGCAAACTAGTCGGAGCCGCCCGACTGGATCTCAGGATGGTGTTCGTCACAGAAGGCCCGTCTGGGAATGACAGAAAACGCATCGAGAAGGGTTTTCTCGGCGATGGTGTCCGCGCAAAACCCTGCACCGCGGTGAGAGAAAGCAGTATCGAGGGGCAGGAATCTGGGCATCCTTCCCAGCCATCCGAACAAAGCCTCCGGACACCGGACCGGGCGGCTGCCTCTCGTGGCCACGACAGATGCAGGCCTTGACGACGTTCGTACTCTCCTCTGGCAGGGGCTTGTCTGCGTACGGCGTCTCCCGCGGGCTGGGCCTGTGTCTGAGCAGGGTATGCAACTTGAGGTTCTCTGTCGCGATGCACGGGCCCCCCCTCAGGGAAGGCCATCTTCCTCCTCCTGCAGGTGGCGGGCGTCAACGCGTTCTTCAGAACGGGTGATCGATAGAGAGCCCAAGATCGAGCGGGCGATGCAGAAGCGCAGACCGCCGCCTGGCTGTCGACTCGTGCTTCTCTGGATTGGTTTTCGCCCAAACGCGCCCCCGTTTCCACTCGCCGGTGGTCGGTCCCGCGCTTCACCACTGGCACCCACTCTGCACCCAAGGATTCCTCCCTGTCCTTCCACCGATTAAGCGTCGATGGACCCAGCCACTAGGGAAACGAGAAACTAACTGTCGCCCTTCGAGGTTCCATGCAGCAACAAGGCCGCAACGAGACAATTCGGAAGCCGCTCGCCCTTTGGGGGCCAATTCGGAGGAAGCTCCCCAACACGGTCGTGTTGCCGCCGACGCCAAGAGCGCCCACTCCTATCTCGTTAACCTTCCGTGTCAACCGCTGTTCCCATTCTGACTGGCAGTCCAGCGAACCTTCTCTCATCGCCTTGAGGACTAGTGACGACGCCTCGAAATGTGTCCTGCCTATCCCGACAGCGAGGGTTGCCGGTGTGCAGCCGAGTAGTGGCATCATCTCATTTGCCCACTCCGCAACCTCGTCAAGGACAACAGCAAGACTGCGCTGATGAAAGATCCTATAGGTTCTAGCCCTCAGCTCGGGTCCACCGCCCAGCATCAGAACTGTTACCTGCACCGCTTCCCCAGGACACTGCGCAAGCAGGAAAGATCCAGGGACAAGTTCCCCGGGCTCAGTTGCGAGACCCTTGAGCTGACCGACGCGCTCGACTTCGTCGCCGCGGACGGCCATTGGCCTAGTAGGGAGGGCGTCCATTCCCTTACGCAAGCCCTCTCGCACTTCCTCGAGGAAACCTGCTGGAAGTACGCAGCCATCTCCGACTTCTACGTAGACGTGTGGGGTCCCAGTGTCGTCGCATAAGGCGAAGCAACGTTCTGCAGAGCACTTGGCATTGGCGACGAGTGTTTCCTCAACCCATAGTGCGGTGGGGTTCCGCTCTGCTTCCGCTGCGCGGGCATAGGCCCGCAGCATATCTGGCCTGAACTTGGTACTGGCTTCTACTACTGCCTCCCCGATTCTCTCAGCAACGCCAAGACTTCTTCTACCCGCCATTGTCCCCCCCTGCAAGCCTCTGCGTTCTCTGGGCATTGGGCCCGGCACCTGTCCCAGCCGGGCCGACCTCCTCGCGGCACCCTTGTTTGGGACTGTCACGCACCAGGGGCGGACCCGGCTGGGATTGCTCGGCCGATCCAGCCTCCGCTGTTGTCCCATATTGTTCCATTTCGAGCGACCGCGACTACTGCTGGGAATCTCACCACCGTCAGCTCGTACATCGCCTCCATTCCCTCGTTTGGGAAGGCGACGACGCGTTGCGCGGTGACCCTGTCTCTGAACAATGCAGTGGTGGGAGGAGTAATCGCGAAAACCGAGCCGAAGTGCGCCAACTCCTGGACTGTTGACGAGGATAGCTTGCCCTTCCCGATATGAAGGCGAATCCCCAGTCGCGACAGAGGTCCGATGCTACTCTCTATCTCCTTCTTGTTGCTCGTCGTCGGCCCCACACCCGCGACACTCACACCCGTGTGAAAGATGACCCCTCCGTTCAGGTCCGGTCCTCCCCAACGGCCTTCGTCTAGTTCCCTGACCAACTGAGGGAGGATGGCGTCACGTCCGGTGTAGATCACGCCCGTGATCTCAATGAGGTCTCCCACCTCCATTTGCACCACATCTGGTAGCCTAAGCGGTGTTATCAAGCTTCGCGGCTTCACCTGCACCTCCCTTAATAAGGTTTGCGCGTCTTTGGCATCGCCAGCTCAACTGCCCTCAGCTTTGCCGGGACCTCTCCAACCCACGTCACCCCGTCCTGTGACCCAGGGCATGTCTCCACTCGCTGCCCAACTGGATCGGGGAGCCCTCCTCTGACTACTCCTGGTCTGCTCAACGTGTGTCTTGCACAACTCACCGGTTGTCCAGGCTCTGTGGACTACCATGATGGGTTCCGCACGTAGCCTGCGAGGCAGAGAGCGGTCGACTTGTCCAGCAGTCTTCCAGAACTGCAAGGTGTGTTCCCCTCATCGCCGCTCCTCACTTTCAAGTCAGTTCAGGTAGCCCGGCTGGAGAGAGAGAAGCCCTTGCATATCCGGGAACCCACTAGCTTCTCCTTAGCCGCGGGTCGAAGATGTCCCGCAAGCCATCCCCCAAGAGGTTGAAGCCTAGGACGGCCAACATGATCACTAGACCCGCGAACAGAGACACCCAAGGCGCGAACAGCAGTATGTTCTGCCCCTCGGCCGCGATGCCTCCCCAAGTTGGAGTTGGCGGCGGCACTCCCAACCCCAGGTAACTGAGCGAAGCCTCGATGAGAATAGCGCCCGACAGCCTCAGTGTTGCCATGATCAAGACGGGCATTGCCAGATTCGGAGCCAGATGGCAGGCTATGATTCTCAGGGCTGACGATCCAATGGCTCGTTCTGCTTCTATGTACGCTTCTTGCTTGAGCTGGATTACCTGGCTCCGGATGAGTCGCGCGAACCGAGCCACGTTGTACGAGCCAATCGCAATGATCAAGGCCGTGAGGCCTCCACCCAACATAGAGCCGATGAGCAGGGCGAGGACCATCGATGGGAAAGACATAACGATGTCCACGGTCCTCTGCAGGAGGAGGTCGATCCAGCCCCCCAGGTAGCCGCTTGCCAATCCGAGCACGCCGCCGACGGCTATTCCCACAGCGACCGAGGCGAAGCCGACGAAGAGAGAGATCCGTGAGCCATAGATGATCCGCGATAAGACATCTCGTCCTAGCGGATCGGTGCCTAGCGGATGAGTACGGCTTGGCGCGCGCAGGCTAGATGAAAGGTCTTGTTTGATCGGATCGTATGGCGTGAGCCATGCCCCGACCGTTGTCAGCAGGACCACAGCGATGGTCACGGTAAGGCCAAACATCGCATTTGGCCTTCTGAGAAGCTTTCTTAACATGTACGATAACCTCTTCGTTCGGGTCCAGGTCTCCGATTCTCAATCAACAGGAACAAGCCCGCTCCAGATTCCTGCACTGCGTGGTTACGCATGCCAGAGACGGGGAACGGCCGGCCCTATCCATACCGTATTCGGGGGTCGATCAGGCCATATGTGAGATCGGTCAGCAAGTTGACCCCTGCCGCGAACACGGCAAACACGACTGCAACACCTTGCACCGTCGGGTAGTCCCGAGCAAACATCGCATCGGCCATCAGCTTCCCGAGGCCGGGTCGGGCAAAGACGACCTCCACCACGATAGCGCTCCCCACCAAGTAGGCCAAGCTCATGCCCACGACCGTGACAAGGGGGATTCCTGCATTTCGCAAGGCATGCTTGTAGAAGACGATCCCCTCCGAAAGACCCTTTGCCCGTGCTGTACGCACGTATTCGTAGCCCAGAACCTCGAGCAAACATGAGCGGGTCATCCGCGTGATCTCCCCCGCATGGCGGGCGCCAATCGTGAAAGCGGGTAGCGCCAAGTGATAGAGGACGGAGACGAACCCCTGACCTGTGCCTGCGCCAAATATCGGGAACCATCCCAGCCGGAAGGCGAGGAAGTAGATGAGCAGCATCGCAAGCCAAAAGCCCGGGGCAGACGTCCAGACGATCGAGAGGACGCTTGCGCCATAGTCTCTCCAGGTCCCCGCCCGCTTCGCAGAGACAATTCCTAGTGGCACGCCGATAACAATGGCTAGAAGCATTCCCGCGCAAGTGAGCGCCATCGTCGGCCCGATTGACCTCCACAAGCGCTCTGAGACTGGACTGCTCGTTCGGTAAGACATCCCGAAGTCACCTCTTAGTAGTCCCCCCAAATAGAGCGCAAACTGCACTGGCAAGGGTCTATCCAAGCCGAGGTCGGCTCTGATACTCGCAATCTGCTCCGGAGACATCATGCCCGCATAGTCCCCGAGGAGCATATCCACAGGGTCGCCAGGGATTACCCTGACGATGAGGAATATCAGGACAAGGGCGCCAAGAACTGTCGCGCAGAGTAGTCCGAGTCGGATGAGGAGATAGCTGAACAAGCTATGTTTCCCTCATAAGACGACTTGGGCGACCCACGCGGGGTCGCCCAAGTCTCTCCAGGCAGCGCGAACAGCGCGTGACCACCAAACTGACTCCTCGCGCAAGGCACTTCAATGAGCCGACAGCCGCTTGCCGACCCGCGGGTTTGCATGCTGACTTCCCATCTGTATGGTACGCGAGGGTTGCCATGCTACTTGGCAGGCCGACGATCGACCTCGACCTGTCCATCCTTGATGACAGCCAAGATCCGCGAGGTGTTCTCCAGAATGGTCACGTCAGTTGAGGGATCCCCGTCCACAAGAATCATGTCGGCGAGTTTCCCCGCTTCGATGGTCCCCAGTGTCTCTGCGCGTCCGAGAGCTTCTGCCGCTGTCTTGGTCGCAGCAATGATTGCCCTCATTGGGGACATCCCGTACTTCACCATCAGCTCAAGCTCGTAGGCGTTCTGGCCCATATATTCCCTGAGCGCACGGTAAGTGTCGGTACCACAGGCGATTTTGACTCCCGCCTCGTGCGCCTTGCGGAAATTCCTCTCCTTCTTCTCGACGGATTCTTGGTGTTTTCGGAGTACGTGCGCGTCAGCTCCACCCTTCTTCCTTCCAGCCAGAGCCCTCTCGGAAGCGACAGAGAGAGTAGGAACCAGGAACACCCCAGACTCTAGGAACAGATCCAGAACCTCTTGATCGACCTCTGTTCCGTGCTCCACCGTGTCGCAGCCGCCCCGAATGGCTCGCTTGATCCCTTCGGGGGTATGCGCGTGGACAGCGACGGTCTTGCGGTAGGCGTGAGCCTCCTCGCTTATGACCTGGAGTTCCTCAACCGTGTAGTTCCTCCACCATACCTCCTCTGTGTAGCCGCCACCGCCGCCGGATGACGCTGTCTTGATGACGTCCACTCCATTTCGGATGAACTTCCGCGTCATCTTGCGGACCTCATCGGGACCGTCGGCCGTCTCATCCTCTCTCCTACGCCAGGTGGCTGGCATGCCCATGTCGAGGTGACCTGCCGTGGGAGTCACCCATCCCGACGCAAACACGCGCGGGCCCCGAACAAGCCCCATCTCGATTCCCTTTCTTAGGGAGACCATCTCAACGCCCATTGTGTAGTTATAGCCAGTCATATCCCGCACGGTCGTGAAACCCGCCTCAAGCATGAGGCGCGCGTTCTTCACCGCGTGCAACGTCAGGAGAGGCGGGGGGGTGTTCAGCATCGCGACCATCGTGTTTGGCTCGTTCGGGTCAACGATCGCTCCCAGGTGGACGTGAATATCCATCAAACCTGGCATCAAGGTCCAGTTCCCCGCCTCGATAACCGTCGCGTCGGGAGGTATGTTCAGCGTCTTTGGATCCCCCACCGCGGTAATGCTATTGCCCTCAATGACAACTGCCTTGTTGCTAAGAACCTTCTCATCCTTGCCAGTTATCAATCTGCCGCATTTGATCACCGTCGTTTTTGCCACTTGACGACAACCTCCCGTTCTTGCACCCCTGCTGCGCCCAGAGGAGCGATTCGCTACGCAACGAGACAAGGAGAACAAGGAGCCCGCCGTGGACTTGGCACCGGCGAGCTCCGGGCCGCTCTTACTTCTCGTAATACATGGGGTAGAATAGAGTGAGCCAGTAGTGGGTGTTTGGAGAATCCCCCTTCAGTTTAAGAGTCGTGACTGTGACCCTTGTCCCATCTATGCTGTAGATGTAGGGAAGATCTGCTGCGATCTGCTGTTGCCATAGCTTGAGGAACTCCAACTGAAGGGTGACATCCAGCTGCTTTTGGTACTCGGCCTGTATGGCACCCACACCCGTATACCGCGAGAAGTTCGGGTTCGGGATGTTATTGGGCTCAAAGTAGGGGAACACTAACGTTGCGTCCGGGCGGGTTGGAATCGTGGCGAGGAAATCCCAATTCTCGGTGGGACGGATTGCGTTGAATGCTCCCGTCTCCAGCACGTTTAGTGCGACATCAAAACCGACGTCGCGCCATTGGCCAGCGATTGCCTCAACCCACGGCGCGTCATACGAGCGCACGGCAATGCTGTATGTTTTCTCACCCTTCTTGTAGCCAGCCTCCGTGAGCAGCTGCCTCGCTTTGGCCGGATCATAGCTATACTTGGGCAGATCTGTGGTATAGCCGAACGTAGCGGGCGAGATGGGAGTCTGCAGGACCGGCTGCCCTAGCCCCATCATTACGGAGTTGACAATGGCTTGCGGGTCCATCGCGTACACGAGAGCCTGCCGCACCTTCACGTTGGGAATGTGCTGGGTGTTCACAACAAGTCCGCGATTCTCCCCGGGAGTGATCGTCAGGTTCACCGTCGGTTGTGTCTTCAGGAAGGCAGTTGCCGCAGGCAGCCGGTTGATCATCATGTCAAGCTTGCCAGACGCAAGCGCGAGGGCAGAGGTCATCTCGTCGGGGATCACCGTCATGACCACTTTCTTGATCCGCGGCGAGCCACGCCAGTATCCCTCGAACGCTACCAGGGTGAGCGACTCACCGGCGACTCGGCTAGCAAACATGTAGGGGCCGGTACCGATCGGGTCAAGGCCAAACGGTTTCCACCCTTTCTCTTCGGCGGCCTTCTTGCTCACTATGTAACCCGCGCGATAGGCCAGAACGCCCCGTAGGAATCCTGCCGATGGCGTCTTCAACGTGATCTTGACCGTATAGGGGTCAGGGGTCTCGATCGCACTGACGACCGCCATTGCCGATCGCTCCGGACACTTAAAGTCCGGGTTGAGCACGCGCTCGAAGCTGTACTTCACATCCTCGGCGGTCATCTCCCCGTATCCCTTCTGGAACTGAACGCCGCGTCGGAGCTTAAACGTGTAGACCAATCCATCGGGGGTGACATCATAACTCTCCGCGAGGTCTGGCTCGAGCTCAAGCACAGTGACGTCTGCGCCTTGCCTATAGCGGACAAGGCCGTCGAAGAGGTTCATGGCGAGCGGGTAGTCAGGAACCTGGGTCGTGAGGGGCATGTCAAGCGTTATGATGTCCGCTGAGTAGCCTAGGCGAATCGTGTCTTCTGAACTCTGAGCCAGCAATGGAAGCGAACAGAACATGGATACCAGGAACAGGGCCGCTACGGCCCAAGCACGCATCGATGAAGAACTGCATCTCTCTCGCATGTCGGAATGACCTCCTTGACTCGTATCCAAGCTTTCGAGCATGGCCAAGAGCGGCCGGCAGCAAGAAGCACTCTCCTTCTCTCTGCAACCACCTCCTTCGGGCCGCGGCTGACTCCTTCTTTGGGGCAAATCACCGTATGCCCTCAGCCGCCAGTCCACCCGCCTGCCAGGCCACGGGCTGGCTATTGTCGATGCCCTCGCAATCGGATCAACGCCAGAGTCCTGAGCATTTCGTTCATGGTGACGCAATAGGCCTCGTCGATACCGGAACCAGGGCTCGCCAACATCTGGTTTGGCTGGGTCGCCAAGCCGATGTGCACCCTCACCTGCGCCGCACGATCCGTCTCCGTCATGCTTCCGCCCAGGTAGGGTTCGACTCCTTTGGTCTTCAGGTACAGCAGGCCCTCTATGGCATTGGTGATGCTCCCGAGATCGGGCGCCTTGATCTTCTGCATGTCGACGGCACCAGCTTCGGCAAACGCTTTGTGGTCCTCAAGCCGGGTGCAGAGTTCATCAGCCATCGTGATTATCTGCACCCCAGCCTTCTTCAGTCCGGCGCGCAACGCCGCAAGAACCTCAATCTGACGAGCCTTGTCCCCCATGTTAACGGGATCCTCGATGATCAACGAGTACGGCTTCGCCGTCTTCTCCAGCTTCTGGAAGTAGGACACCATCTTGGGAACATCGTTGTTGAACGCAAAGCCGATGTGCCCATAAAGGTCGAAGTGAATCGTCGGATGGTAGTCCTTGTCCCCTATTTGCTGGATACGCTCCTTCACCCAAGCCAGGTACTCCAACTGCTTGTTGAACAGGTCCATCGTGTAGATGCTTCCCGTATGAATGTTCTCCGCCCGCCGCAGGATGATCTTATCGATCGGTCGCTTCTCGAATGCTAACGTTCCAGGGGTATACCATTCTCTTCCCACCTGCACGTTGAGCGGAATTGGCTTGTGCGCGAGAGTTGTTCCATATTCCTGCGCAATGACCTCAGCCATCGTCACACGCTTTGCCTTCGCAACGGCGTCCAGCAACGCCTGGCTCACACCGTACCGGACATTCGCGTGCAGCTTCTTGCCATCGAGAACAAGCCCTTCGATTTCTTCTGCAAGGGGCCGAAATGCGCTCAGCTCCCTGCCTACGACCTTCGGAGTGATGTACTTCTCGATGATGGGGATCTGGTCACTTGGGTACAGGAGCGCGTCCCGCGTCATCTGCCCTGAGTACGCGACCCCAACACAATCGCCGTAAGCCACGCTGCCATCGTCAAGGATCAGTTGCACGCAGATCGCAGTAGCGGGCTGGACGATCGACTTGAAGCCAGGAGTGACGGTCTCCCCGCGGAAAGTCAGTCCATCCTGTACTGCACCTGCCCGCACTGCCTGCCGATCGATATACCAATTCCCTCCAAAACCTCCGACTGCGATTACTCGCTCTACTCTCGCCATTTCATCCCCTTTGGCTGCTCTTTGATGCACTGTTCCACTGAAGGACAAGCTGAACCGCAGCAGATCCTACAGCGCCGCTGCTGGCCCGGGATTTCGTCCCTTTCCAATCAACGCCAGAGTCCTGAGCATCTCGTTCATGGTGATGCAATAGGCCTCGTCGATACCGGAACCAGGGCTCGCCAACATCTGGTTTGGCTGGGTCGCCAAGCCGATGTGCACCCTCACCTGCGCCGCACGATCCGTCTCCGTCGCGCTTCCGCCCAGGTAGGGTTCGACTCCTTTGGTCTTCAGGTACAGCAGGCCCTCTATGGCATTGGTGATGCTCCCGAGATCGGGCGCCTTGATCTTCTGCATGTCGACGGCACCAGCTTCGGCAAACGCTTTGTGGTCCTCAAGCCGGGTGCAGAGTTCATCAGCCATCGTGATTATCTGCACCCCAGCCTTCTTCAGTCCGGCGCGCAACGCCGCAAGAACCTCAATCTGACGAGCCTTGTCCCCCATGTTAACGGGATCCTCGATGATCAACGAGTACGGCTTCGCCGTCTTCTCCAGCTTCTGGAAGTAGGACACCATCTTGGGAACATCGTTGTTGAACGCAAAGCCGATGTGCCCATAAAGGTCGAAGTGAATCGTCGGATGGTAGTCCTTGTCCCCTATTTGCTGGATACGCTCCTTCACCCAAGCCAGGTACTCCAACTGCTTGTTGAACAGGTCCATCGTGTAGATGCTTCCCGTATGAATGTTCTCCGCCCGCCGCAGGATGATCTTATCGATCGGTCGCTTCTCGAATGCTAACGTTCCAGGGGTATACCATTCTCTTCCCACCTGCACGTTGAGCGGAATTGGCTTGTGCGCGAGAGTTGTTCCATATTCCTGCGCAATGACCTCAGCCATCGTCACACGCTTTGCCTTCGCAACGGCGTCCAGCAACGCCTGGCTCACACCGTACCGGACATTCGCGTGCAGCTTCTTGCCATCGAGAACAAGCCCTTCGATTTCTTCTGCAAGGGGCCGAAATGCGCTCAGCTCCCTGCCTACGACCTTCGGAGTGATGTACTTCTCGATGATGGGGATCTGGTCACTTGGGTACAGGAGCGCGTCCCGCGTCATCTGCCCTGAGTACGCGACCCCAACACAATCGCCGTAAGCCACGCTGCCATCGTCAAGGATCAGTTGCACGCAGATCGCAGCAGCGGGTTGGACGATCGACTTGAAGCCAGGAGTGACGGTCTCCCCGCGGAAAGTCAGTCCATCCTGTACTGCACCTGCCCGCACTGCCTGCCGATCGATATACCAATTCCCTCCAAAACCTCCGACTGCGATCAGTGATTCCACTCGATACATCAACTGGCGGCGTGTTCGAAGCCTGTCCAAACACGCCTTCCTCCTTTGGCTGGCTGGTTTCGGCAGAACATGGTTGGAGGCTACCCCGTCGGTCAATGGATGTCAAGCAGAAGCGACTGGATCAGGGGAGAAAGTGATATAAAGAGCTAGTAACTTCGCGTGAAGTCGCAACTATTGCACGAGCCTGCTACACCTAGGGAACGAGATGCATGAATGAAAAGCAAGTGCACGGAACGCCCTAGGTAGCGTCCGAGCGAGAGCCGCGAACCCAGAACAGCGCGTCCGGACAGGTCATCAAGCCATGACGGCTGTCCCTCGATCACGCAATGGCGGCCTCGCATGCTCCGCGACGCACCAGTGCCCGCCAGACTGCGTCTCTGCAAACAGGATAGAAGAGCCTATCTTTCCCAACTCGTCGCTTCCGCGACCAGTCTCACACACGATGTCGGCCTGCAGACTGGTAGGGAGCTCTCCTCCATGGCTTTGCCTCATAGGCCGGCTTCTCCGGCTTTGGGGTCCAACTCCGGCCGACAGCTACGTCCTCTTGCCCGCGGGTAGCAGCAGAGAACAAGAACCGGCGCTGACGCGCGGATTGAGCGTGGCCCCATCCGCCGCGACCACCCTCGGGGATGAAGCATCGCGCGCAACGGTGATGTCTGGCCACAGTGACCAGCCCCCTCCAGAACGACCCAGGTTGAGTGCTGGAATCGGTGTCAACCCCTCGATACCAAGAGCCCATCAACGGTCGAGCAGCCTGCCGGTATCGTGATACAGTACCTTCGGTCGAAGTGCGGATTAGGAGTGACAGATCGCCCGGCGCAGATCACCAGAAGCCAGTAGCACGCCCGTGCCTGTCGACCTAGATGGTCTCAGTCGACGGAGTGAACGCGACCAGGAGTTCGCGGCCGACATGCATCAACGTACAAACTATTTCTCTCCGAGCCCCCGGCAGCTCAACGCAGCTGGGTCCACAAGACTGCTAGCGCTCGCCTGCGCACTGGCAACTGTCACCGACTCCGCGTTGCGGATGTTGGTCCAACTCTATCTAGAGAAGCTGGGTGCCTCACCACTCGTCATCGGTCTCGGTACCACGCTGGCTTGGCTTGGAGCCTTTGTCGGTGGAGCGTTGTGGGGCAACCTCTCAGAACGGTCCCGTCCTCGGCCCTTTCTCATCGGAATCCTGCTCGCCACTTCCGCTCTAGCTGCCGCACTTGCCTGGATCTCAACGTCCCCCGGGGTGCTCGTGTTCGTTTTCCTGCGAGTCTTCGCAGTGACTGGATACATGCCGATAGCGCTGGCAATTGTCGCTAGACAGACATCTGTGGAGAACCGAGGCAGGCAGATCTCAGTGGTCGGATCCTCTCGGGAGTTTGGCTACGCTCTCGGCCTTGTCATAGCCGGTTTCGCTGTAGCAGGTGCCGGCTTCCGCTATTCCTTCGCCATCCTCTCTGTGCCCCCGCTCCTCGGGGCGGTGCTTCTTTTCCGCTTGCTGAGCACGACGCCGACATCCCAGGAAAGCAAGGAGCGTGCTCCGATTCGTCGGCCATCTAGGGGACTAGGGGCCTTGTACGTTGCGGCGACTCTCCGGCAGGTGGCCAACGCCGGCGCCACGTCACTCACGTATATCTACATGGCGACACTGCATATAGCTCCCGGGACGATGGGCCTTGTCACTGCAACGAGCCCGGCCATCCAGGTTGGGGCAATGCTCTTGTTCGGGCGGCTCGCGGACCGCGTTGGACGTCGGGCCATCATTCTCACCGGTTTTGCCCTGTCCGCTGTGGTACCACTTGTCTTTGCCGTGGCCAGAAACGTATTTGAGATGACGCTCGGCTACGTGGTCCTGGGCATAGCCTTTCCCGCGGTGTTCGTTGGGGCCGCCGCGCTCATCAGCGACACAGCCTCTCCGGGTAGGCAGGCAAGCGCTCTCGGTGCGTTCGACTCAAGCAGAGCGCTGGGGGGCGTGCTTGGGCCGCTGGCGGCCGGTGCGCTCGTGCCACTTCTGGGTCTCCGTGGCATGTTCTTCGTGATGGCAGGGATAGCCGCCATTGCCTTTCTTGTCAGCCTTGCGGTAACCGGACAATGGAGAGGCAAGAGAGGCTCGCGCGATACTCGGTTGGTCACGTCCGAGGAGAGGATCTCGGCCGATCTGCCGTGACTGAGGTTGAGGACCTGGTGCGGAAGTGCCACCTTAACCGAGAACCTTCAGAAGGAAGTTCTCGGTGTGGTTCTGTTTGGTGCCCCTCAGTAGGCGACTCTGGAGCTCTGCCCTGCCCGAGGGCCAAGGAGATCCTTGCCCTGCTGGCAGTTGGTGAGGTTCGGTGAATCCTGCTCTCGTTGCGTTCCCCGGCACTCGCCGCCGCAAGGTTCGAGGGGAGCAGGGCACACTCCGCGTCGGCGGCAACGAAAAGTGGCCGGTCTCTATGATGGGCGAGCGTCGGGAGACGCCGAAGAGTAGGCAAGGAGCCTTGGGCTGCTCTCTGCGGCCCGAGCCCCCCCGATGCTGGTAACTCAACGGTATGCTAGAGCCAGCCCAGTTTGCACTCCTGCTTGGTCCGCAGTGGATGATTCGGCGGCAGCTCAATGCGATCCAAGAAGCTACCGCACGGTCAGACCCTTGTGGTGAGGCAAGATGACTATTCACAAGATCCACTGCCACCAATCAGACTTCGCGAACGCTATAGTGAAGAGCTATCTGCCGAACCATGCAACGCCCGCTAACCCCGTACCCGCTTGGATCGCGCGCTGTACACTCATGGCCTCTCCTTTCGGAACGGGACGGATTGTTGCTCGAACGATCATGTGGGCGGAATCGCTCCGTCTTTCCGCTCCTGCCGCTCGCCTGTAGGGTCTCGTTCTTCTCGGCCCGCGCCGATGTCAGTGTCCACTGGAAACCGTCTTTTTGGGGACGAGTTCCTCCTCTTGGCCGCGATTGGCCTCCGGCCTGGTGAGTGTGTAGACTGACGCGGAGTGGCTGAAGCGGGGGTGCGTGCCGAGTCAGTCGCGAACGAGGACCTCAGTCGAACCACGAGACGCGGCTGGCCGCGAGACGTGCAGGGGGTGGATGGAAGAGGTGGCACTTGGGCTGTCGGGCGTCTTTCCACCGATTCCCACGCCGTTCGACGCGGCCGGTGCGGTCGACGCACGCGCGCTTGGCGCGAACCTGCGGCGCTGGAACCGCTTCGCCCTGCGCGGATACGTGGTTCTTGGCACGAACGGCGAGGCGGCGCTTCTCGACCTCGAGGAGCGGGCTCATGTCCTTGAGGTGGCCCGCGACGGCATCCCAGACGACAGGCTGCTCATCGCGGGGACCGGTTGCCAATCGACGCGCGAAACGGTCGAATTGACGGCGCGGGCGGCGCGGCTGGGCGCCGACGCGGCCCTCATCCTCACGCCGTCGTACTACCGCACGCAGATGACGCGGGATGTCCTCCGGCGCCATTACCACACCGTCGCCGATGCCTCAGAGATTCCGGTCTTGATCTACAACATGCCGGCATGCACGGGAATCGACCTTGATATTGAGACCATCGCGGCGATCGCGGACCATGCGAACATCGTCGGGATCAAGGACTCGGGCGGAGACGTCACCAAGCTGGGAGCGATTAAGGAGCGCCTCGGTGAGGCGTTCGTGGTGCTCGCAGGGTCGGGCGGTTTCTTTCTCCCGGCCCTCTCGGTCGGCGCCGCCGGAGGAGTCCTCGCCCTCGCGAACATCGCGCCGCGCGAGTGCCTAGAAATCCAGGAGCACTTTCTCGCCGGAGACTGGGTAAGAGCAAGCGTGCTGCAGCTTCGGATGATTCCGTTGAACTCGGCCGTGACGAGCCGCTGGGGCGTGCCGGGGCTCAAGAAGGCGATGGACCTGCTTGGTCTCCGCGGCGGACCGGTTCGGCCGCCACTTGTGGGATTGGCCGACGCTCACGTGGCCGAGCTTCGCCAGATTCTCGGGAAAGCAGGCCTCGCGGAGCGGGCCGGAGAGGAGGGCGGACAATCATGAGAGGGCATGACCTCTTGATGATCCCTGGACCGGTCGACTTCGAACCCGAGGTGCTGCAGGCCCTAGGAGCCCCAACGACGAGCCATGTCGCGCGGGCGTTCATCGAAGTCTTTGGCCGGGCGCTCGAGCGGATGCGCGCCGTGTGGCAGTGCCCCTCAGGCCAGCCGCTGGTGGTGGCGGGCTCGGGGACGCTCGCCATGGAACTCGCCGGAGCGAACCTGGTCGTCCCTGGGGATCGGGCCCTCGTGATCAGCACGGGCGTGTTCGGGGATCGGTTTGAGGATCTGCTCGGCCGGCACGGCGCCGAGGTCACCGTGCTGCGGGCGCCGCTCGGTGGTGCCGTCGAGCCGGATCGCATCGAGGACGAGCTGAGAAGGCGGCCGTTCAAGCTCCTGACAGTGACGCACGTGGACACCTCGACCGCCGTCCGCATGCCCGTGGAATCCCTCGGCGAGCTTGGCCGGCGGCACGGAGTCCTGACCGTCGTTGACGGCGTCTGCTCCGTCGCCGCCGAGGAGATAAGGCAAGAGGCGTGGGGATTGGACGTCGTGCTCACTGCCTCACAGAAGGCCATCGGGGTTCCTCCTGGACTGGCCCTGCTCGTGGCGAGTCCCGCCGCGATCGATGCGTTCGCCGCTCGGCGCGAGCCCGTACGAAGCTACTACGCCGACTGGGAAAAGTGGCTTCCGATCATGCAATCCTACGAGGCACGCCGGCCGAGCTACTTCGGGACTCCGGCCGTGAACCTGGTCGCCGCGCTCGACGTGAGCCTCGGCCGAATCCTCGACGAAGGACTCGCGCCGCGGTTCGCTCGGCATGCCCTGTTGAGCGGCGCGTTCAGGGCGGGGGTCGACGCAATCGACCTCCGCCAGCTCCCTCCAGACGAAAGGGATCGAGCGAACACCCTCACGGCCTGCTACTACCCGGACGGCGTATCGGGGCCAGCTCTCCTCGCGGCGATCGGCCGCGCGGGCGTGACTGTCGCGGGGGGACTGCACAGTGAGATCAAGGACCGCTACTTCCGCATCGGGCACATGGGGGCAATTCGGGCGGCGGACATCCTCGGGACGCTCGGCGCGCTCGAGACCGGTCTGCGCGAGACGGGGCACCGGTTCGAGCCGGGAGCTGGAGTCGCCGCCGCGCAACGCGCCTTGTCGCGCTAGTGTCGCGTCACAGAAGCACATGACCTAAGGATGCCTTCAGCCGTCTTCGTCCACTGGAAGATCCGTTTCTCTTGGTTGAAGCGTTCGATGTACGCGAGCAGCTTGGCCGTGAGGTCTTGTTTCGACGGGAACCTCCCGCGACGGATGACCTTCGCCTGGACGAGGTTGAACAGGATCTCGACCAGGTTCAGCCACGAGGAGTAGGTGGGGATGAAGTGGAAGATGACCCGTTGTTTCTTCGGCTTCGCGTGCCAGATTTGCACCTTCTCCGAGCGGTGGGTGATGACGTTGTCCAGGATGACGTGGATGTCTCCTTTGGGGTAGATCCGTAACAGCTGGTTCATGAACGCGAGGAACTCCCGTGAGCGATGCCGATCCTCGACTCGAGGGATAACTTGGCCGGCGTGAACCGCGAGGGCGGCGTACAACTGCACGGTACCGTTTCGCTTGTAGTTGTGGGTGTGTCGCTCGATCTGATCCGGGCGCATCGGCAACATCGGTTGGGTTCGATCGAGCGCCTGGACCTGCGTCTTCTCATCCACGCACAGCACGACGGCGTTCTCGGGTGGGTTCATGTACAACCCGACGACGTCGATCCCCTTCGCCGCGAAGTTGGGATCAGAAGATCGTAAGAACGTGCCGACGCGATGGGGCTTCAGTCGGTTCTCCCGCAGGATGTGATGCACCGTGTCCCGTCCCACCCCGGTCGCCTCCGCCAGACTGCGCACGCTCCAGTGCGTCGCGCCGGGAGGAGTCGTCGTGCACGCCGTCTCCACCACCCGTAGCCGATCGGCGTCGCTGTACATCCGCGGTCTTCCGGGTCGCGGCCGATCGGCGAGGCCGGCCAAACGCTCCGTGACGAACCGCTGCCGCCACTGGCTGACCATCCTCATGTTCGAGAGGATCGGCTCGGCGAGCGGCTGGTCTCTGTC
>Ga0315286_10000064_pt1 | contig 68745 bp, 57 predicted proteins | sample YL17G10_0_MG_FD_205038 | JGI IMG/M metagenome (GOLD analysis project Ga0315286, IMG submission 205038) | Sediment microbial communities from Yellowstone Lake, YNP, Wyoming, USA - YL17G10_0 | ecosystem: Environmental > Aquatic > Freshwater > Lake > Sediment | place: USA: Wyoming | collected...
ATTCGATCCGGACATTTGCGAACTCCCCAAACCCTGTAGTGACACCATAGACCGTTTCGCCACTCCGGATCCAGTCCTCGACGAGTGTTCGGGCCCTCTGGATTTGTTTGCGGGCCTTTGGCGAGAGGCTGATTGAAGTTGTTCTGTTTGCAACTTCAAAGACTTGAGGGATTGTGAGGGAGTCGCCGTCGATGGAGATACTTTTCAATTCAGTCCCTTGTTGGTTGGGAATCAAGGCTGGACTGCACAGTCCACAGCGCTGTACATACCAATGTAATGGAGGTACGCATCAAATTCAACGAGTCTATAGAAAGGTCAAAATTTTCTTCGGTTTGACTTTTGGGATGAATCTCGTTATTATCTGTCTGTTTCGGGTGTATTTCTCTTTGTAATAATCTCAAACTTGGTTCTCTCTTTCAAAATTACAAATTCTCACCCCTGACAGAGACACGCCAGGGACATTCTCCCGGCAATCCCAGTAAAAAGAAGATCAATGGAACAGGAAAAAATCAGGGTACTCATTGCCGATGACGAAGATCCCTTTCGAATAACGGTTGCGGCCTGGCTCACGGACGAAGGTTTTGAAGTCGACCAGGCAGCCGACGGAGAAGAAGCAATTCGCAAGATCCAGTCGAGAGACTTCGACGTCGCTATGCTCGATATCAGGATGCCGCGAGCAAATGGATTGGAAGTCCTTCGGTACGCGAAGAAGAATTCTCCGTATACCGAAATCATCATGATGACCGCCATGAGCGATGTGAGCATGGCAGTCGAAGCGATGAAACTCGGTGCGCGCGAATACCTGACCAAACCCGTGGACATGGACCAATTGGTTCCCTCGTTGAAGGCCATGTTGAAAAAGCGTGACGCGGAAGACCGCATCCGACGGCTTCAGACAGAGCATACATCACGGCTTCTGTTCGATCTCCACAATCCGATTGCCGGCCTCAAACAGAGTATCGGCTATCTTCTCAAAGGAATGGCCGGCCCGTTGGGGGATCATCAGAAAGAGCTGCTCGGATATATGACCTCGTCCATCGATAAAGTCATCGCCTTGCTGACGGATATGATGGATCTGACCAAGCTCGAAGGTGGACGGGTTCGGTTGAACAAGGGAATCGGGAGTCTCGAGGCAACCGTGAATCAAGCGACACAGGAATTCCGCGTGCCCCTTCAGTCCAACAAGATAACCCTGGACGTGTCTGTGGAACCGGAATTGCCACCGATAGAGTACGATGCAGAAAAAATCGAGCAAGTCCTTCAGAATTTCCTGAGCAACGCTATCCGGTATACGCCGGCACAGGGTGCCATCGTCGTCCAGGTTCGAAAAGTCGCCCTCGTTCTTGAAGAGGGGCAGCAACCGGCGGATTTCGAAATGGTGTCCGTCTTCAACAGCGGATCTGGAATTCCCAAGGAGGAACTGCCCTTGATTTTCGACCGGTTCCGGGACATCGTGAAGGGCAAGTCCGAAAAAAACCGCATGAGCGGTCTCGGACTGATCATCTGTCAGAGAATCGTCGAAGCGCACAACGGCAAGATCTGGGTTGAATCCGAGAAAGACAAAGGCGCCACTTTCTACTTCGCGCTCCCAATTCGATAGACGCTACATTCCTTTCAACGGCTGCCGTTTCCAGGATATTCGAGTTGAACCATGAAAAACGAGTCAATCTCCATTCTCTGCGCCGATGACGAAGAAAACTTCCTTACGTTGGTGCACGCATCGTTGATCCAGGAAGGTTACGCGGTTGATACGGCTTCGGATGGGATTTCCGCCATCAACAAGCTCCAACTCAAACCGTATGACATTGTTCTTCTCGACGTCAAAATGCCGCACGTCGACGGTGTGGAAGTCCTCCGGTTCGCCAAAAACAACTACCTCGACACACAGGTCATCATGTTGAGCGGGGTCAATGATGTTCGTGTTGCCGTTCAGTGCATGCAACTCGGGGCGTACCATTATATCACAAAGCCGTATTCCGTCGATGAGCTTCTTTCTGTCATCGACCGGGCGTTGGAACGAAAACGGCTCGTTATCGAGAACAAGGTTCTCAGGTCTAAACTTGCTCGTCACGGACCGTTTGGCAATATTGTCGGATCCAGCAAGTCCATCCTGGATGTGCTCACTATCGCGTCGAAGGTCGCTCCGACCGACTCCAGCGTGCTGCTCCAGGGTGCCAGTGGGACGGGCAAGGAACTCATTGCCAACTTCCTTCATCAGAACAGCCTCCGAAAGGACCTTCCCATCGTAGCCCTCAACTGCGCATCGATTCCGGAAGCACTTATCGAAAGCGAGCTGTTTGGCCATGAGAAAGGAGCATTCACCGACGCGATCGCGACCAAGCAAGGATTGGTAGAGATCACCAACGGCGGCACCTTGTTTCTGGACGAAATCGCCGAGATCAGTCTCATCATGCAACCCAAACTCCTGAGATTTCTCCAGACCGGCGAATACCGGAGAGTTGGGGGAAACAGAAACATGAGGGCGGATGTGAGAGTCATCTCCGCCTCGAATAAAGAGCTTCTCAATGAAGTCAAGGCAAACCGCTTTCGTGAGGATCTGCTGTACCGCCTGAACGTCATCACGCTGCATCTCCCGACGCTCAAGGAACGTCCGGAAGACATTCCCGCACTCGTCGACTACTTCCTGAAAGAACGAGTTCGATCGAGGAACGTCAACAACATCGACCCCAAAGCTCTCGATCTCTTGACGAAATATGAGTGGCCGGGCAACATACGGGAACTCGAGAATGTTATCGAGCGGGCAGCGATTCTCTGCCAGGACAATACCATCCGAGTCGAGGATCTTGCCCTTCCGCTTAGGAGCAGACCGATGACAGAACAGTACGTTGGCGGATCTTCCTCGGGCGTTCAGGTCGGCAGTGCTGTTTCAATGACAGAATTGGAAAAAGCGCACATTGCCGGCGTCCTGAAGATCATGAATTGGAACAAGAACACTGCGGCGAAGATCCTCGGCATCAGCTTGAAAACTCTCTACACAAAAATACAGCAGCACAATCTGACGAAAGAGTAGATGTTCCACGATTGGCTCATCAATCCGGACCGTCGAGTTATCGTCGATCGACCTCCCATCTCTTTGCTCTGATACGGACTGATCGTCATGCTGATCTACCTCCTCCGACACGGCGATGCTGTTCAGTCTTCTGCCTACCATGACAGCGAACGCCCCCTTTCTTCTCTTGGCGAACATCAATCTATCGGCGTCGGCACCTTTCTCCGAAGAAGCAACATTCTCATCCCTTCGATTTTCTCCAGTCCGCTTCGCCGTGCAGTTCAGACGGCCGAAATCATCTGTCGGCATGCAGGGCCTTCAAAGCTTGGACAATCGGAGTACTTGGTGCCAGGATCGCGGCACCAGCAGATTTTCGACGTACTGGACTCTTTGGATCAGCCCTCAGTCCTCCTTGTCGGTCACGAACCGCACTTGAGTCAGACGGTCGCATTGCTTACAGCAGACCAGAGCGATCTGGGGATAGAGTTTGGAAATTGCACACTCGCCTGCATCGAGTGCGACACCCCGTTGCGCAAAGGACAAGGGATGTTGAAGTGGCTGGTCACCGCAGACCAGGCCGACATCCTCCGGAATCAGGCCGAGAAACTGATCCCCTGAAAGAATCGCGCTCTTTTGAACATGCACCGAAAGGAACGCCCCCATGGAAATCAAGACTGTTCAGATCGACAAGCCCGGGGAAACAAATTTCATCCTCGGCCAATCGCACTTTATCAAGACCGTCGAGGATGTACATGAGGCCATCGTCCAGACAAATGCCCAGATGAAGTTTGGATTGGGTTTTTGTGAATCATCCGGGCCTGCTCTTGTCCGCTGGACCGGAAACGATTCCAGGTTGATCGAGCTTGCCAAAAAGAACGCACTGAATCTTTCATGCGGGCATTCGTTCATCCTCTTCATCGAAAACGGGTATCCCGTCAACATCCTCAATGTCATCAAAAACCTCCCCGAGGTCTGCACCATCTACTGCGCCACGGCGAACCCGGTCGAAGTGATCGTTGCAGAAACCGAACAAGGGCGGGGGATTCTCGGCGTCATCGATGGCGTACACACGAATGGAGTGGAAAATGACAACGACGTCAAGGCCCGCAAGGAGTTCCTGCGAACAATCGGATACAAACTCTAGTCCCGGCATGAAATTCTCACCATCCTTCTGAAAGGTGAATTATGAAATATACAGTCGCTCTGCTGCTCGCGTTCTCGCTCACAAGCTGCAGGTCGGACGAAGACCTGCGTGCTATGATGAAGGAAGAAATCGCCAAAGCGTCATCCAAAACATTCTATCCAAGCAAGAATGTCATCGGCCCCTACACGCCGGCAATTCGCGCCGGCAACATGCTCTTCGTTTCAGGTCAAATCGGACTCGTCCCGGAAACGAGCGAGTTTGCCGGCGACGATATTGAGAGTCAAACCCGCCAGGCCCTTGTCAATCTCATGGCACAGGTGCGAACTGCTGGATTCGATTCGAGCGATGTGGTTCAGTGCTCTGTATTCCTGAAGGATATGAAGGAATTCCAGCGAATGAACCTCATCTATGGCGGCTTTTTTGCTGACGGGCGATATCCGACACGAGCGACCGTGGAAGTCGCCAACCTTCCGCGGAACGCCAAAGTTGAAATCGCCGCAATTGCATTCCAATCAAAATAGGCAAGGAATTATCGGCAATGAAAAACGATGCAAGAAAATCCCGGGTGATCCATTCTCCGCGTGGTTCGCAGCTCTCATGCAAGGGCTGGATCCAGGAGGCTGCCCTCCGCATGTTGATGAATAATCTTGATCCGGACGTCGCAGAAAAACCGCAGGAGCTGATCGTCTACGGCGGAACGGGAAAGGCTGCCCGGAACTGGGAGTGCTACGATGCCATCGTTGAAAGTCTCAAGAATCTCGAGAATGATGAAACCCTGCTCGTGCAGTCAGGAAAACCGGTGGGAGTATTCAAGACGCACCTCGATGCGCCACGTGTGCTGATTAGCAATTCCATGCTCGTCCCAAAGTGGGCAACATGGGATGAATTCCGCAGGCTTGAAGGGCTGGGACTGACCATGTATGGCCAAATGACAGCCGGAAGCTGGATCTACATCGGCACTCAAGGAATTCTCCAAGGGACGTACGAAACATTTGCGTCCTGCGCGTCCCGGCATTTTGGCGGAACGCTCGCAGGCCGTTTCCTTCTCACCGCTGGACTTGGCGGGATGGGGGGAGCCCAGCCACTTGCTGCGACCATGAACGGAGCAGCTTGTCTGGCCGTAGAAGTGGACCGCGAGCGAATTGAGAAGCGACTCAGAACACGATATCTCGACACGATGAGCGAAAACCTGGATGAAGCACTTGCGATGATCCGCGAGGCGAAACGGGACAAACGGCCTCTGTCGATTGGGCTTCTGGGAAATGCCGCGGAGGTCATACCACAGATAGCTGCCGGCAAGCTCATTCCAGATATCGTGACTGATCAGACATCGGCCCACGACACGTTGAACGGTTATGTTCCGGCGGGCATGACGTATGAAAAGGCACTTGCTCTCAGGAAGAAGAATCCATCCAAATACGTCGCACTGGCTCAGGTGTCTATTGCCGAGCATGTAAAGGGAATGCTGAAGCTTCAGAAGAAGGGGTCCGTAACGTTTGACTATGGGAACAATATTCGCGGCGAAGCCAGGGCGAACGGCGTGAAGAAGGCCTTCGACATTCCTGGTTTTGTTCCGGAATATATCCGACCCCTCTTCTGTGACGGCAAGGGGCCATTCCGTTGGGCTGCTCTCTCCGGCGACCCGAAAGACATCCATCGGACGGATCGAGCGATCATGGAGACATTTCCAGAGAACAAACCACTTTGCAACTGGATCGAGAAGGCACAACGACAAGTTGCATTCCAGGGACTACCGGCCCGTATCTGCTGGCTTGGGTATGGCGAGCGGGCAAAGATGGGGAAGATATTCAACGACCTTGTGGCGCGGGGGGAGATTAGCGCACCGGTTGTCATCGGCAGAGACCATCTCGACTGCGGAAGCGTCGCATCGCCAAACCGGGAAACGGAGAAAATGAAAGATGGAAGTGATGCCATCGCGGACTGGCCCATCCTGAATGCCCTGCTGAATGCGACGGGGGGGGCGAGCTGGGTAAGCGTCCATCATGGCGGCGGTGTCGGCATTGGCAACTCGATACATGCGGGCATGGTTGTGGTTTGCGACGGCACAAAAGAAGCCGAGGCTCGGATTCAGCGCGTTCTCACGTATGACCCCGGCATGGGAGTGATGCGCCACGCTGACGCAGGATATGAACGAGCTATGGACAATTCGAAACAATGGGGCATCAAGATCCCGATGCTGAAGTAGAATTATGACAGCAAGGATGGGGGGATGATTGTATGAAGTTTCTGGTTCTCGGAGCGGGTGGCGTCGGGGGCTATTTTGGGGCAAAACTTGCGAGCGCCGGCGAAGACGTTCGCTTTGTTGCGCGCGGAAAACATCTCGAGGCGCTGATGGCCCATGGATTGAAGGTTCAATCGCCGAACGAAAAGCTTGTTGTGCCTCCACAGAAGATATTCGGCAGCGTGGCCGATGCAGGAAAGGCGGATGTCGTTCTCTTTTGCGTGAAATCCTACGATACTGAGTCCTCGGCAGAACAGATACTCCCAGCTCTCCATGCAGATTCCATCATACTGTCCCTTCAGAATGGCATCGACAACGAAGAGAAAATCCAGCGCTCAATTCCAAATGCGGTTGTCTTTGGTGGCGTTGCATTCATCTACTCCACCATTTCAGCCCCCGGCGAGATCACTCATTATGGAGGACCAACAAAGATCGTGTTCGGTCCGATGGACAAGAAACCAAGTCAGAAAGCAATGGACATCCTCGAGGCTATGCACAAAGCGGGTATCACCGCCGATCTGTCAATGGATATCGATCGAGAATTGTGGAAGAAGTTCATATTCATTACCGCTGTTTCGGGAACGACGGCACTGACTCGGCTGACTCTCGGAGAACTGCTGGCAAACGCAGAGTCGCGCGCCCTCATTCGAAATGCCATGGAAGAAACGCTTTCCCTATCCGTTGCCAAAGGCATATCACACGAACCCAATCTTATCAACACGTTTTTTGAAACTCTCGGCAAGTTCAAGAACGAGACACGTTCATCCCTCTACTTTGATTTGTCGAACGGCAAACCGATGGAGCTTGAGGCCCTTGCCGGAACCGTGGTAAGACTTGGCAAAGAACTGGGCATCTCCACGCCAATCCATCAAACGATCTATGCAGCTCTCCTGCCGTACCATCTCAAACACCTTCAAAACAGGGCTTCCGGAAGGTGAAACCCACAAACAAGAAACACTCACTCCCGGATCCAGGCGTCAGTCTCTGCATGAGGTGCATGTATTCCAAAGTCGTACGAAGTGCGCGGGACAATGTCTTCGTCTTGTGTGTTTTGTCGCAATCGGACCCCAGCTATGCGAAGTACCCGCGTCTCCCCGTCCTTCAGTGTCATGGCTACAAGCAGCTCCCGGCCACATCGGCACCAGCTCAATCTTGATTCTCGGGCATTATCTTTGTTTCTTGGCTTCCATCAGTTTTCTTCTTTTTCGATGTGAAGTCGTCACGCTATTCCAAACTCGTTGACCGAAAGTAGTCTGAATGCAGCTCTTGCTCAAGAATATCAAGCAGCTCGTGACCGTCGCGAGTCATGGCAAGCCATATCGGGTCGGAGCTGAAATGCGCGACGTGGGTGTCATCGAGGATGCGTCCGTTCTGATCGAAGACGGGCAGTTTCGCTGGATCGGCGCCTCGAAGGCATTCGATAATCCATTGGAAGAGGGTGCGGACATCATCGAGGCAGCGGACTATGTGGCACTTCCCGGATTCGTCGACTCACACACTCATCTCCTGTTTGCCGGCAGCCGTGAGAACGAATTTGCCATGCGCGTCGGAGGAAAGACCTACCAGGAGATCGCCGCCGCCGGCGGTGGTATCCTCAGCACAGTCAATGCCACACGAAAGGCGACCAAGAAAGAGCTCAAGAAACTGGCGTCAAAGCGGCTGGATGAGATGATGCAACAAGGAACCACGACGGTCGAGATAAAATCCGGCTACGGTCTCGATGCAGACTCCGAGATTAAGATGCTCGAGGCCATTCACGAATTGAGCGACGAGCACTTTGCCGACGTCGTCCCGACCTTCCTTGGCGCTCACGCGATTCCGCCGGAGCACCAAACCACACCTTCACAATATGTGGATCTTATCTGTGACCGCATGTTACCGTACATCGCCAGGCGCGATCTGGCAAAATTCTGCGATGTCTTCTGTGAGACAAAATATTTTTCTGTGGACGAATCGCGACGAATTCTGTTGAAGGCGAAATCCCTGGGTATTGATGCAAAGCTCCATGCGGATCAATTGTCGCAATCGGGTGCTTCAAAACTTGGCGCGGAACTGGAGGCAGTCTCGGTTGACCACCTGGAGCAAATCGACCGGCAGGGCATTGAAGCATTGAAACGCGCCGGCTGCGTTGCAGTGGTATTACCCGGCGTATCCTTCTTCCTGCATTATGGTTATCCACCTGCCAGGGAGATCATCGATGCCGGCGTACCGCTGGCCATCGCCACCAATTTCAATCCCGGATCATGCATGTCCTCCTCCATGCCCATGATCATGACCATTGCCTGCACACAAATGGGAATGACCCCTGAAGAGGCGATCACGGCAGCCACGATCAACGGTGCGGCTGCTCTCAAGATGTCCGACCGAGTGGGAAGCATCGAAGTGGGCAAGCAGGCAGATATCATCCTGTACGATGCGCCGAATTATCGGTACATCCCCTATCATTTTGGTTCCAACCTGGTGGTAAAGATTATCAAGAAGGGAACGATACTTGAGTATTGATAGTAGCGGGGGGCTGCTGTGACAATCGTGGGGATCGATCTTGCCGGAAGCCCCAAGCGGAATACCGGCGTTTGTATTCTGCGCGGAAGAACCATTACGAAATGGGCGACGGTTTTTTCTGACAACGAGATCCTGACGTTTGTGCAAAATGCGGAACCAGACCTGATAGCGATTGATGCTCCTTTGAACCTTCCGCCCGGAAGAAAGACGATGGATGACCGTAACGGCGAACATTTCAGACCCTGTGACCGCGAATTGTTGAAGCGCGGGATCAGGTTCTTCCCGATTACTCTTGGTCCAATGCGTGCGTTGACTCTCCGCGGTATTTCACTGAAGCGGAGATTTCGACGGAAGGGATTCGATATCGTAGAGATTTATCCCGGCGCCGCGCAGGACATCTGGGGCATCTCCCGCAAACAGTACGGGCTCACCAGACTGAGGAAAGGGATGGAACAACTTGGCATTCTCGGTCTCGATAGAAGAATGAATGGTGATGAATTGGACGCAGTGAGCGGTGCGATCGTCGGCCGCATGTTTCTGAAAGGCAAGGCAGAAGTGATTGGCGATTTCAAACATGGAGCCATTGTCTTGCCTTCACGCAGTCGTCAACCATGAATCAAGAGGGAATCAAGCGAATGGACCAGCTCGTCGAATGCGTCCCAAACTTCAGTGAGGGGAGAAATCCGACCATCATCGCTGCGATCGCTGCGAGTGTCCGGAGCGTCGCAAGCGTGCGCCTTCTCAGCGTTGAACCGGACAAGGACTACAACCGGACTGTGGTAACATTTGTCGGTCCTCCTGCCGATGTGGTGGAAGCGGCGTTTCTCGCAACCAAGACAGCCTCGGAATTGATCAATATGGCCGAGCACAAAGGAGAACACCCCCGTCTCGGGGCCACGGATGTGGTGCCGTTCATACCCATCCACGGCGTATCCATGGAGGACTGTGTGCGACTGGCCAATGAGTACGGTAAGAGAGTCGCCGCTGAACTTCACATACCGATCTTTCTCTATGAAGAGGCCGCCCGAACCCCCGAGCGAAAAAACCTTTCAGACATCCGCAAAGGCGAATATGAAGGATTGGCCGACAAACTAGAAGACCCCAAATGGAAACCCGATTTCGGTGACGCCACGTTCAATCAGCGATCCGGCGCGACTGTCACCGGAGCCAGGAAGTTTCTCATCGCCTACAATGTCAATCTGAGCACACCGGACGACAAGATTGCGAGCGAGATCGCTCTTCGTATCCGCGAGAGTGGTCGGGTGAAGAAAGATGACGCGGGCAAGCCCCTGAGAAATGAGAAGGGCGAATCGATCAAGATTCCCGGCACACTCAAAGCCGTTAAGGCCATGGGTGTCTATCTGGAGCGGTTCAAGATTTCCCAGGTTTCGATAAACCTTGTCGATTATGAGGTGACCTCCATGCATCAAGCCTACGAAGAGGTGAACAAACAGGCAAAAACGCTCGGTATCGAAACCACAGGGAGTGAACTCGTGGGCCTTACGCCGCTCAAGGCCATGCTCATGGCAGGACAATTCTACGCAGGCGACATGAAACTGACAGAATCGGAGCTTGTTGACCTCGCCATCGAAAACCTTGGCCTGAGCCAGCTCGAGCCGTTCGATCCGAAGAAGAAGGTCATCGAATACCAGCTCTAAACATGAAATTGGCAATTGTAGATTGTGGAATGAACAAAAGCACAACTATCATAACAACGTAAGAACGGAAAAGAAATGCTAACGACAAAGACTGTAAACGACTTCTTGAGCGACGTCGCTTCAAGCTCACCCGCCCCCGGAGGGGGCAGCGTTTCCGCCCTGGCCGGATCTCTCGGTGCAGCCCTCACGTCGATGGTCTGTAGACTGACGATCGGGAAAAAAAAGTATCTCGACGTTCAAGCGGAGATGGAGGAAACACTGAAGAGGTCGGAGAATCTGAGGACGCAACTGACGTCCGTTATCGACGAAGACACAGAAGCATTCAACAAGGTGATGAATGCGTTTGGTCTTCCGAAAGAAACCGACGAACAGAAGTCCGTTCGCAACAAGGCCATTCAGGACGCAACAAAAGCGGCAACGCTCGTTCCCTTGAAGCTGATGAAGTTGTGCGGCGAAGGAATTGGTCTGGCGCGCACCGTGGCGGAGAAGGGAAACAAGAATTCACTCTCCGATGCGGGCGTATCCATCCTCCTGCTCCAGGCGGCGGCACAAGGTGCAGCACTCAACGTACGTATTAACCTGCCGGGGCTGGAAGACAGGGCATTTCACGATGAGGCTTACGAGAAGGTCGTGACTCTGTCGAAGAAGATAGATTCGGTGGTGGCGGAGGTCATGCCCGCGATCGTCGCGAAGTTGTGACTTGTTGAGACCCGTAGTTCAGTGGATTCTGTCAGCTATCTCTCTTACCACCCGCCGACGATCCAGCTCAGCGCCGATAGTGCCGCCGTCTCGGCCCGAAGCCGTCTCGGTCCCAGTGAAATCGGTATGAACTGGTGGGCTGTCGCAAGTTCCAATTCCTGTTCGGTGAATCCCCCCTCCGGTCCAATCATCACGAGAACGGACTGAGCACCGGCATGGTGCTGCATCACGGCACCGACAAAGTGTGACTGCTCGGTCTTTTCGTGAGCAATCAAGCGAAGAGAGTACTGGTCGGCGTTTTGGATCGCCATATCAAAGCTTGTCAGCATCAATACCCTTGGGAGAAAGCTCCTCTCTGATTGTTTCACGGCTGCAAGCGCAATGCTCTCCAAACGGGCGTGTTTCTCATGACGAGGGATTGTCCGCTGGCATGTCATCGGGATGATCGACCGCACACCAAGCTCAGTTCCTTTTTCCACGAGAGTATCAAACCGGGCGGGATTCTTAAGCAAAGACACGGCAAGCGTCACTTCTATTTTTGGCTCATTCACTCTCAGCTTCAGGTCGACGATATCACAGTGGACTTCCTCTCGGCCGACTGAAAGAATGGCCGCCTCATACATCGAGTCTTGTCCATCCGTCACGAATATGTGGTCGCCGACTTTCTTCCGGAGAACACGGACAAGGTGTTTGCATTCGTCACCCCGGAGCGTGAGGTTCATTCCGTGAACATCGTTTCTGTCGACGTAGAAGTAATCCATGCTCCTGGTGTCCTGTCTCTCAAATTCCTTAAGTACGTCCCGTAGGGACGGCCTGTTTGTAGCTTCAAAATCGCCTGAAATCCCTCAAGCTCCGTCAGGAGCGGCCCGTGGGTTATTCAACGTAGTTCCGAGACGCGACACTAGAAGGAGGTTCCGATATCGATGAAAAACTGGCCTCGGCCATAATTGTCAAAGGCATACTCAGTCCGCACTATGACGCTATACGGAAGAAGAAAATGGATCCCGGCGCCATACCCTGACTTCCAATTCCTGTCGAGGAACGGATCTGCGCGATTCCATACCTTGCCCCCGTCCACAAAAATGCCGGCAGAGAGACCGTAGCGAATGGTACTGAATTCCGGGACAGGAATGAACGAGAGTGTCGCGTAGCGTGGCTTGAATATGGCAATCCGGATCTCCGCACTTCCCCCCATGATGTTCTCCCCTTCCCAAATATCATCGAAATATCCGCGCAATCGTTCGTCATACCCGTAGAACACGTGATGATAGGGGGGAATAAGCCCTCCACCGCTGAAGGTTCCAAACGATCTCATACCGAGCGAGAGATCTCCATTCAACGGGAAGAATTGACGCGCATCGAATCCGTATGTAAACGTGTTGACTTCCGAATAGCCGAAACCGGATTTGTTCCCTGCAACGGTGAAGAACGTTCCGCTCAACGGATATTCACGAACATCTCTTGAATCGTATGAGTATCGGGCACCCGCATAGACGTAGGCATCTCTTCCTGAACTTGAAACAGTTCTGCCGGCACGAATATCTGACACTTGCAGCACATCGTACCCAATCGAGCCCTGGATTGTCTGGTAGAGACCGTATCGCTTCCCGAGCGTCAGATTCGTGGAGAAATTGAGCTGCTCATAGTCGCCCGCATAGGTGACGCTCATATTCGGAATCACCCCGTAACTGACGCCAAACCGGAGGAACACGTCATCGTCGGTGAGCTTGGGATTCTGGTATTGGAGCGAGATCCGTTTGTCATACCCCAGGGCAAACATGAAGAACAGCTTTTCATTTCTTCCCCGGAAATTCTGATGCAAGATGCCTGCCCCATAGTACACCTTTTCCAGATCGCGATAGCGGAAGCCGATGACTGGAAATGGAAAGAGATACCAGCGTTCGCGAACATCGACATAGACCGTCGCCTGGCCGCTGTCTGCGGAATGATAGACCTCGACCTTGTTGAAAAGCCCGAGGCTATAGATCCGGTCATGGTCAATGGCCATCGCTTCCACGTGCAGTGTATCGCCCACCTTGATCGACATTTCGCGGAGAACGACATAATCCTTTGTCTTCTCATTCCCCTGTACGACGATCGCCTTTACTGTCAGATTCAGGGAATCAGGCGAGGTCGTTGCGCTACTCGTCGCGAAGCCTGCGATGGTCAACGCCAGAATGATTGGTACTTTTGTCATATCCCTTAAGAAAACGAAACCCCTTCAGCGTCGCAGAAGGGGTTTCATGATTCGACGAATGCTGCTTAGCTGATCAAACGCCGGTGATCAACCGCGATGCAATGATCCATCACCACTTGAAGTCCCGCCTGTTCTGCTTTCGCCGTCGCCTTCTGATTGATGACTCCATACTGGAACCAGAGAGTCTTTGCCTTGACGGCGATCGCTTCATCAACAACATCTGCCACTTCATCAGGGTTCCGAAAGACATCGACGATATCGATTTCCCCGGGTATCGATTTCAGGTCCGGATAGCACATTTTCCCGAACATGTCCTTGTAGTTCGGATTGACAGGATACACTTCATACCCTTCCGAAATCAGGAACTGAGCAATCGAACCGCTGTCGCGCCCCGGTTTTGGCGACGCCCCAACCACGGCTATCGTTTTGGCCTGTTTGAGGATCGTCCCGAGAATCCGATCGTCTTCTATCGGCACTTTCCCTCGCTACTTGCTTTCGGTGACATAGGATTCAATGGGAGGACAAGAGCAGATTACATTTCTGTCCCCGTACGTGTCATTGATCCGCCCCACGGGAATCCAGAACTTGTGGTTTTTAACGAACGGAAGCGGGAACATCGCCTTCGTTCTGGAGTAGCCATGTCGCCAATCGTCTGTCAAGCCGTGATGCGCCGCGTGAGGTGCGTTTTTTAGGACGTTGTCCACCTTGTCGCTCTTGCCATCGGCGATTTCGCGAATTTCGTTCCTGATCTCAATCAACGCATCAGCGAACCGATCAAGTTCCGACTTTGGCTCACTTTCGGTCGGCTCAATCATGAGCGTGCCTGCGACCGGAAAAGAAACCGTCGGGGCATGAAATCCATAGTCCATGAGGCGTTTGGCTATATCGGTGACTTCGATGTTCGCCTCATCCTTGAACTGCTTCATGTTAAGGATGAATTCATGTCCTACCCTTCCGTTCGTCCCTTTATAGAGAATAGGGAAGTGCTTCTCAAGCCTCGACTTGAGGTAGTTGGCGTTGAGGATGGCAAATTTGGTAGCATCGGTGACACCTCTCGCCCCGAGCATCTTGATATATGCGTAGGAGATCAGCAAAATACTTGCACTTCCCCAGGGAGCCGAAGCAACGGCATAGATGGCCTTCTTCCCCGACGGATTGACGATGGGATGACCCGGAAGGAACGGGACAAGATGCTTTGCCACGCAAATGGGTCCGACCCCAGGCCCGCCGCCGCCGTGCGGAATTCCGAATGTCTTGTGCAAGTTCAGATGACAAACATCCGCGCCGATCGTCGCCGGGCTCGTCAGACCTACCTGTGCATTCATGTTAGCCCCATCCATGTAGACCAGGCCGCCATGTGCATGGACGATGCCGCAAATTTCTTTGATCGATTCCTCAAAGACACCGTGTGTTGACGGATAGGTCACCATCAAGGCACCGAGCGTGTCTTCGTATTCTTTCGCCTTTGCGCGCAAGTCGTCGACGTCGATATTGCCCATATCATCACACCGAACGACGACAACTTTGAATCCTGCCATGACGGCGCTGGCCGGATTCGTGCCGTGAGCAGAGGAAGGGATTAGCGCGACTGTTCGCTGGGGCTGTTTTCGATCTCTGTGGTAGCCCCGAATGACCATCAATCCGGCGAACTCACCCTGCGCACCCGAGTTCGGCTGAAGCGATGTGGCGGCAAATCCGGTGATTTCACACAGAGCCTCTTCCAATTCCGTGAATACCTGCTGGTATCCTTCGGTCTGACTGAGCGGTGCAAATGGATGGATGGCGGCAAATTCCGGCCAACTGACCGGCATCAGTTCGGTCGCAGCGTTGAGTTTCATCGTGCAAGAGCCGAGGGAGATCATCGCGTGCGTCATGGAGAGGTCTTTGTTCTCGAGTGACTTGATATACCGCATCAACTCGAGTTCTGAATGATGCATACTGAAAATCGGATGCTGTAAATACGGGCTTGTGCGGGCAAACGGCTCCGGCATCGCAACACTGTTCGTTGCGTATTTCTTTGCAAGGTTCTTTCCGCTGTAGGATTTCCTCATGGCTTTCGCCACAATGCCTGCCACCATTTGGACATCGTCGAGAGTGGCTGTTTCATCCAGGGAGATTCCAATGTGGGTAGGATCGATCGCCCGCAGATTGTATCCGTGCTTCACTGCAAGCTGATGAATTCGCTTTGCGGTTCCTTTGTCTTTCGTGCTGATCTTCAACGTGTCGAAGTAGACGTTGTTTTCCTGCGCACATCCGATCTTCTTAAGCTCGGATTCAAGGATGGCGGCCAACGCGTGAAGACGGGAAGCGATTGACTTGATTCCCCCGGGTCCATGGTATACGGCATACATCCCCGCCATAATGGCGAGTAATGCCTGTGCAGTGCAAATATTCGATGTCGCCTTTTCGCGCCGTATGTGCTGTTCGCGCGTTTGGAGTGTCATCCGATACGCAGTGTTGTTGTGGGAGTCCACGGAGACACCGATAATCCGACCGGGCATATACCGAATGTACTCGTTCTTCGTGGCAAAAAAACCCGCATGCGGTCCGCCGTAACCGAGCGGAACCCCGAACCGCTGCGAGTTGCCGACCACGACATCTGCGCCGAATTCGCCCGGAGGCGTTAACAAGGCGAGACTCAGCAAATCGGTGGCCACCACGACAAGAGCTCCCGCCTCTTTCGCTTTCGCAATAAATCCCCGGTAATCGAGCACGGCGCCATCTTCGGCAGGATATTGAAGCATCACTCCGAAGAACGTTGAATCGATCTTCACCGTGCCATAATCGCCGACAACCACTTCAATCCCCTGCGCGTCAGCGCGGCTCTTGATGACGTGGATCGTCTGAACAAAGCATGCGTCGGAGACAAAGAACTTGTGCGCGGCGGGACCAGTCGTTCCTTTGTTGTGAAGTCCATGCAGCATGATCATCGCTTCAGCAGCCGAAGTGCCTTCGTCAAGCAAGGAAGCGTTCGCGACTTCCATCCCTGTCAGATCGCCGACCATGGTTTGATAGTTCAATAATGCTTCGAGGCGTCCTTGTGCGATTTCCGGCTGGTACGGTGTGTACTGGGTGTACCATCCTGGATTCTCAAACACATTTCGCTGGATGACGGCCGGAGTCACGCAGTTGTAGTAACCCTGGCCCAGGTAGGATTTCAGCGGTTTGTTCTTGCGTGCGATGGATCTCAACGCCTGAATGTAATCGTATTCACTGATGGGCTCTGCAAGTTTCAGGTCACGGTCAAGCCTGATTGCCTGCGGGACCGTTTGTTGGATGAGCTCGTCGAGTGTGTTGACTCCCACAACCTTCAGCATTGCTTCGGTGTCGCCTGGTCTCGGTCCAATGTGTCGGGTTTGAAAGTGTTCTCGTTCCAATGAGTTCGTTTTCATGTGTCTCGTCGATGTCTATGGTTAAGGTAGAGGGTACCCCTGCTGAATCCGCTCAAGAGCTTGAGCGGCCGCAGACTGCTCTGCGTCTTTCTTGTTCTTTCCATTACCGATGCCAAAACTTTGATTGCCCACGATGACTTCGATTGTAAACCGCCGATCATGCTCGGGACCTTCTTCTTTGAGGACCGAATATCGGGGTATCCCGAGGGCGTTTCGTTGTGCATACTCGAGCAAGGCGCTCTTGTAGTTGTCGTCCGTTGATGCCAGATTCAGGACATCCTGGTTGGCGAACAGCGTTCGGTGCACAAACCTCTTCGCTGCGGCATGCCCTCCATCCAGATAGATCGCACCAAGAATGGCTTCAAATGCATCGGCAAGAATTGATTCCGATCCGCTCCCAATGGATTGCACGGCGCTGGCGCTGAGAAGAAGAAAATCGGAAATATGGAGATCCTTGGCACGCTGAGCCAGGATCTTGCGATTGACAAGCCGGGACCGAAGCTTCGTCAAATCCCCTTCTTCCATCCCGGGATTGTGGAGAAACAGGTACTCTGCGACCACAGCGTTCAAAATGGAGTCACCAAGGAATTCCAGCCGTTCATTTGATTTCCAGCGTGCGTCGACAAACTGCAGATAGGAACGATGTAGAAGGGACTGAACGAACAGGTCCCAATTCCGGGGTCGATAGCCGAGTGTCTGTTGAAAACGCTTGAAATCAAATTCACGATTGGTGTACTGCTGTGACGTGCCCCCCAGGTTGATCACGGGCCGGGCCCGTACAAGCCGGAAGGGATTGATGTGGTCGAAAAGAAATGAGAAGACTTTGTTCACACCTTCAATCTCCCCTCAACACAGAAAGCGGCTCTACGCGCGATATTTTTTGAAAAGCAGCGATGCGTTGTGTCCACCGAAACCGAAGGTGTTGCTGATCGCTGCTTCAATCGTCCAATCGCTTGCGCCGTCGGTAATATAGTTGAGGTCACACTCAGGATCCGGAGTGAACCGATTGATGGTAGGATGTACTTTATTTCGCAGTACAGAGAGAATCGTTGCAATCGCTTCCACGGCACCGGCGGCACCCAGCAAATGCCCGATCATCGATTTCGTGGAATTCACCGCCAAGGATTTTGCTCTTTCGCCAAAGACCGTTTTGATCGCAGCAGTCTCGTTTTTGTCGCCAACGGGCGTTGACGTACCATGGGTGTTGATATACTGGACGTCGTTCGGCGTCAGCCCGGCATCTTTGATTGCGATGCGCATCGAACGGACTGCCCCTTCTCCCCCGGGAGCCGGTTCCGTAATATGATGAGCATCGGCCGTGAAACCGATTCCCGCGACTTCGGCATAAATCCTGGCGCCGCGCATCCGGGCATGTTCCAGTTCTTCCAACACCAGGATTCCCGAACCTTCGCCCATGACAAATCCATCCCGTTCTTTGTCGAACGGCCGGCTTGCAGTGTGGGGTGAATCATTGCGGGTTGACAATGCGCGCATCGCATTGAAGCCGCCTATTCCCATGGGACAAATCGAGGCCTCGGCTCCTCCCGTTACCATCACATCAGCGTCGCCCCGTTGGATCAGGATAAACGCATCCCCCACAGCGTGCGAAGAAGTTGCGCAGGCTGAGGTCGTCGCATAGTTCGGTCCCTTCAGTCCATATCTCATGGAGACACGGCCTGAGGCAATATCAGCAATCATCATGGGAATGAAGAACGGGCTAATCCGGTGGGGACTTTTTTCCGTGTAGAGTGTTTCATACTGCTTGTGATAGGTATCCATGCCGCCGATACCTGAACCAATGATGACGCCTACCCGCTCCCGGTCCACTTTTTCGAAGTCGATGCCAGAATCTTTGACGGCCATTTCCGTCGCGGCGAGGGCATACTGTGTGAAGGGATCGCTTCGTTGAGCCAGCTTGCGGTCCATGAACTCCTGCGGACTGAAGCCCTTAACCTGACAGGCAAACTTGGTATCGTATTTTTCAGTGTCGAAATACGTGATCGGACCTGCCCCACTCTTTCCGGCAAGAAGATTGGTCCAGTACTCTTCAACTGTGTTCCCGATGGGCGTTAAGGCACCCATGCCAGTGACTACGATACGTCGCTGTTTTCCAGAAAAGCCCATGTCGCTTTATCCTTCTCGATGTTGTTCCGGTAATCGGCCCTAACCTGGATTTTCGACCTCAGGTTTTGCAGCGTGCTCAGAGCGTTTGACCCGAAGCACGAGCCATGAGATACTCACTTCTACTGCGCTTTGGCCGACAAGTACCTGATGGCATCGCCAACCGTGGCGATTTTCTCAGCATCTTCGTCCGGAATCTGGAGATTGAACGCTTTCTCGAATTCCATGACCAATTCGACGGTGTCGAGCGAATCGGCACCAAGGTCGTTCGTGAAGGACGCCTCGGGAGTTATTTGTCCTGCGTCGACTCCGAGCTTCGATACGATAATCTCTTTCACTTTTGCTGCTACATCAGCCATTGTAAGGCTCCTTTCGTTTATGGGTAAGGGGAGTTGGGTTATTGAGTTTACATGACAATTCCGCCGTCGACACAAAGCACCTGCCCCGTCATATAGCTAGAGGCAGGAGTTGCGAGGAAAAGCACGACGCTTGCAATTTCTTCCGGTTTGGCCGTCCGTTTCATCGGTATGATATTGAGCAACGCCTCACGCTGCTGCGGAGTCAGTTTGTCCGTCATGTCGGTATCGACAAAACCGGGAGCAACAGCATTCACCTGGATATTTCTCGAAGCAAATTCCTTTGCGAGTGACTTGGTCATCCCGATCATTCCGGCCTTCGCAGAGGAATAGTTCACTTGACCTGCATTCCCCATGACGCCGGAGATTGAGCTGATGTTGATGATCTTGCCTTCACGTTGCCCCATCATGTGACGGCAGACCGCCTTGGAAAAATTGAATGCGCTCTTGAGGTTGGTGTCGAGAACATCGTCCCAATCCTGTTCGCTCATTCTCATCAGAAGCGTGTCTTTTGTAATACCAGCATTGTTGACCAGGATATCAATCCGTCGAAACTCTTTGATCACCTGATCAACAACCTGCATTGCCCCGTTAATATCTTTAGCATCCGATTGAATTGCAAGTGCTTTCCGCCCTTTTGACTCGATTTCGGACTTGACCTTTTCTGCCGCTTCCGCGGCGCTTTTGTACGTAAAAGCCACGTGAGCCCCCGCATCGGCAAATGCAAGAACGATCGAACGGCCGATTCCGCGGGAACCTCCGCTGACAAGGGCGATTTTGTCCTTCAATAGCATAGAATGCTCCATCTTCAGTTGCCTGAAAGGTCCGTATATTTATCGATACCTCTGACGCTCACCGCCGGATCAATACGTTTCACAAGTCCTTGAAGCACTTTCCCGGGCCCCATCTCGACAAAATCTGTCGCCCCGCTGGCGACCAGGTTGTGGATGGTCTCTTCCCATCGGACAGGACTCAGGAGTTGCTGCGTCAGCAATTCTCTGATTTCAGAGGCACGTTGAATCGGCCGGGCTGTAACATTCGCGAAGACAGGAATCGAAGCATTCCGGATTTCCGTCGTCTCCAGTGCCGCTTGAAGACCCATACGAGCTGATTCCATCAATGGCGAGTGAAAAGCTCCACTCACGGTGAGTTCCTTGACCAGTTTCGCGCCTCGAGATTTCGCGAGTTCCATCCCTTTCCTGACACCCGGGATCGAGCCTGAAATCACTATTTGTCCGGGTGAATTGAAATTGGCGGCCTGCACGATGCCTGCTGACGATGCCTCCAAACAAACTTCCTCAATCGTCTTCGGATCAAGACCGACGACAGCGGCCATGGTACCCGGCTGATCGATACCGGCTTGCTGCATGAGCTCGCCGCGCAATCGAACAAGTCGAAGGCCATCGACGAACGATAACGCTCCTGCGAAAACGAGCGCAGAATACTCTCCCAAGGAATGGCCCGCAGCCATCGAGGCGTTCAGATCTTTGACAAGTCTCGAAAGAACAATGCTATGGAGAAAAATAGCCGGCTGCGTGTTCTTGGTTTGCCTTAATTCCTCTTCCGGGCCTTCAAAGCAAATCTTGCTCAAAGAAAAACCGAGATGCTGATCGGCTTTGGCAAAAAGGTCCGCTGCCTCAAGGCTGTTCGCAAAAAGATCCTCTCCCATCCCAACATATTGGGATCCCTGACCGGGGAAAACGAGCGCTACCTGTCCCATGGGCTACGAAAGTCTCACTGATTGGCAAGGGACCATTTGAGGTACACTGCGCCCCATGTATATCCTGCTCCAAATGCTGAGAGGACCACGTTCTGTCCTCGTCTCAGCTTGCCGCTTTCCCACCATTCTGAAAGACAAAGAGGTATCGTGGCAGCCGTCGTATTTCCGTATTTTTCGATATTGATCATGACTTTGCCCCGGTCGATACCCATCCGGTCAGCAGTGGCGTCGATAATGCGGAGGTTCGCCTGGTGGGGAACGAGCCATGCAACGTCTTCTGCCTTCAGGCCATTCCGGTCCATGATTTCAACTGAAACATCCGCCATCCCTTTGACGGCGAGCTTGAACACGTTCTTTCCATCCTGAAACACGTAGTGCATTTTCTTGTCGACTGTCTCATGCGTCGCCGGATTGAGGCTTCCTCCGCCGGTCATACTGAGGAACTGGCCGCCTGTGCCGTCGCAGTAGAGTTTGTGATCGATAACGCCATAGCCATCTTCATCGGAAGGTTCGAGGAGAACCGCTCCGGCTGCGTCGCCAAACAGAATACACGTGTTCCTGTCGGTGTAGTCAACGATGCTGCTCATCGTATCGACGCCGACGATCAAGATCTTGGAATGAGTGCCGGTCTCAATAAACTTCGCACCTGTCGCCAGGGCAAAGAGAAATCCTGAGCATGCTGCCGAGAGATCAAAACCCCACGCTTTTGTGGCCCCGATTTTTTGCTGAATAATGCAAGCTGTGGCGGGAAACATCATATCGGGAGTGACCGTTGCAACGATGATAACTTCGATTTCGGATGCACTGATCTTTCGTCTTGCAAGGAGGCTTTCGATCGCCTTCACCGCCATATCCGACGAGGCCCCATGCTCCATAATCCGTCGTTCACGTATGCCGGTCCTCGAGCGAATCCACTCGTCGTTGGTATCCACCATCTTTTCGAGCTCGAGATTCGTGAGCACTTTCTCCGGAACATAGTGGCCGACCGCCGTGATCGTCGCCTTTCGTAAAGCCATTCGTTCTACCTTTCAGTTCTAGCGCGCGGGAGCGGACAGATCCGGCTGCTGTGTTGAGAGAGAGGCGGCAAGTGCACTCTCGATGTTTTTGTGAAGCTGAAGCCGTGCCACTTCCTCTGCTTTGAGAATCATGTTTTTGATTCCTCTTGGTGTCGAACTACCATGTCCGATGATTGACACCCCATTGGCCCCAAGCACGGGGACACCTCCGGCGGCATTCGGGTCCATATCCGAAAGGGCATTCCTCAATGAAGATCTGGCTATACCAACGACCAATTTGTTCAGAAAACTCTGGTCTGCATATCCTTTCAAGCGGCTTTTGAGAAATCCGGGGACGCTCTCGCCAAATTTCAGGACAATGTTGCCGACGAAACCATCGCAGACAACAACATCAGCCTTCCGTTTCAGGATGTCCCTTCCTTCAACATTGCCGATAAAATTCAGTTTACTGGATTCGAGAAGCCTGTAGGCCTCGTTGACCACTTCCGTCCCCTTCCCTTTTTCTTCACCGACGTTTAACAGGGCAACCGTTGGACGGTCCTTTTTCTGCGTCAGCCCGTAGTAAATACTCCCCATGACAGCGAACTCAAAGAGGTGCTGTGCACGACAATCTACATTCGTACCCGCGTCAACCAGGAGACAGACGCCTTGCTCAGCCGGTAAGAACGTGCCAATCGTCGGCCTACTCACTCCCTTAACCCTTCCCAAGATGAGCGCCGAGGCAGACAGAACCGCACCGGTGTTGCCTGCACTCACAAATGCGTCGGCTTTTCCTTCTTGATGGAGCCGCATACCGACGGCAAGCGAAGAGTCCTTCTTTTGCTTGAGGGCTGCCGTCGGAGAATCCTCCATCGTGATGACTTCGGAGGCTGGTATGATGGAGACAGGAAGGTCCGCCACTCGATGACGACCGAGTTGACTACGAATCTGCTGTTCATTACCGACGAGCAACACTTCAAAAGCACCGTTCGCTTCTTTCAAAGCCTGTACCGTGCCTTCGATCTCGTTCGCCGGAGCAAAGTCTCCCCCCATCGCATCAACAGCAATCCGTAGTATAGAGGTTGAACTCATTCCAGGATCAGATGGTGTACGAAAACGTCTTCAACGCGCAGTTGGAATGCTATGCTTCTTTGGGAGTGACGATCACACGACCGTTATAGTAGCCGCAGTGCGGGCACGCCCGATGCTGCAATTTTTGCTCGTGGCAATTCGGGCATTCTTGGGTGGACGGAACAGAAGCCTTGTAGTGGGTTCGGCGCTTGCGTCCCCGAGTCTTTGAATGGCGTCGTTTTGGATTTGGCATTCGTTGCTTCCTTCTGAAAAAATGCTGATTCTGTGGCTACAATTTTGGCGCCGGACCGATCTAGTTCAAAGAGATCTTTTTCAACACATCCCAGCGCGGGTCTGACTCGGTGGCCGCACACTTGCATGACTTCACATTTCTATTTGTGCCGCATTCAGGGCACAATCCTTCGCATTCTTCTCGGCAAAGGATCTTCTGGGGTATTGCCAGCACCAGATACTGCCGGACATCTTCACCCAAATCAAGAAGATTAGCATCCGGACTCAGGTACTGGATTTCCGCATCCTCTTCTTCCTTTGCTGTCAGCTCGTCTGTGAGGTAGACAATTCTGTATCGTGCGACCAGTTCATTCTGGAATTCAGCCAAACAGCGGTCACAGGTAAGCGTTGCCGTTGTCCGGATTTTTGACTCTAGAAACAATTGTCGCCCGGTCTTGTCGATCGTCGCGTCCACCGCAACCAGATCGACGAATCGAGTGTCTAGCGAAAGATTCTCTGGCCGAACTTCAAACGAATACCGGTGAGTGCCTTCTGATAGCTTGGAAATATTGACAATTAGATCACTCACCCTTCAGCCCAATCTAGACCATGATGCTTGCCGGCCAATACACAAAAGCAACGTGTGAACCTTGCCTCCGGCACATTCGGCGTTTTTGCTGAAAAATCGGCGGCTTTTCAATCAAAGCCAGCAAAATATAATGATAACGTGTCAGAGAAGCAAGGATAAATCCTGCCCCCCATCGGCTCCGAATCAAAAACGAGAAACTTTGGATTCCCAGTGAAGGATCGAATGCGGGAATCCGTGCACAACCGATGTGGCTTAAAGCTGTTTCTCAGCCACAACACCAGCTTCAGCGGGTTGAAGGAGAAGGAGCTGTCCTTTGACGTGATCAACCGTCTCGGTCAACGCATCACGAAACTTTTCAAAATCCTCTTTGTAGAGGAATATCTTGTGCTTCTCATATTCTTCCTCTCCAATCCTTTTGCTTTCCGTGATCGTGATATAGAAGTCCTTTTCAGACTTCGTCGATTTCACGTCGAAGAAGTACGTGCGCTTGCCGGCTCGCACGCGCTTGGTGAAGATTTCATCTTTGTAGTTGTTTTCCAACGTCCTGCCTCCAAATGAGATGATACATGGTTTCGTGAATTATGAACAAACAACAAGACGAACTCTTGCTGATCGAAATCCTATTGGCGCACGACGGCGACTTTGCCGTTTGCTACCTGATTGCCGTTTTCGGCATATGCCACGACATAATAGATTCCGGAAGATACGTACAGTCCGTGATGATCCCGTCCATCCCAAAAGGCGCGACCGCCTCCTTGTGCCCTGAATTGCTTTACGAGCGCACCGCTGACAGAAAGGATCTTGATTGTCGAGTTTTCTACCAGGTTGTTGATACTCATCGGCTGCGCACTGGGAAGTAGAAAAGGGTTCGGACCCAAATCGATGCCCGCAAACGTGCGGACTGTTTGCACTGCCTCAATCTGGAGACTTGATAATCCTTTCTCAGTGCCGAAATACACCATTCCTCGCTTTTGATCGATGCTGATCGACCGAACATCATTGTCCACAAGCTTGCCATTCGTGTTGAAGGTGTTGTATTGGGCAAGCAGCTGGGCGCCGTCGGGACCAACGACGAATACGCCTTCTTTGGTGCCTACCCATTTGTTGTTGAGGGCATCGACCGCAATTGTCTGAATAGACTGTTCGCGGAGCGGGAAGGCGGTTGTTCGCCGAGTCTTGGGGTTCCGGCCGTCCGTTATGATTGTCGTCCCCAAATCCGTCCCAACCCAAATATCATTCTCGCGGTCGACGGCCAGGGCAAGGACCGAATTGTTGGGAAGACCGTCGGTAGCGCTCATGTATCCCCAACCGCCGGTTTGTTCCGTGCCGGTAACAGACCTGTCTTCATTGAAATAGTAGAGACCGTTCGCAACTTTGTTGCTCGGCTCCGAGTTCGCCAACCATTTAGTGCCGTTCTGATCGATTGCCATGGACGTAAATATCCCGTCGGATGGATTGTAGAGATTTCGATAGTATTCGAATGTCGTATCGCTGGCCAGTTTCACTACGTAGTTGCCGCTGACAGCCGTTCGATTCACGAGCCATTGTCCGCCGTCGGGAGTCTGGCCGACGCCGCCGATGACAACATACTGCGTTGACTGGGGAAGTGTTGGCGAAAGGCTCGGTTTCGACGTCGTGCTGAGTTTCCGGCGGATGGTGTCCGCTCTCACTTCGACCACACCATCCCCCCATGAGCTGATCCAGACCGATCCGTTTGACATCGCTGACACTTTATAGTAGTCGTCGCTGAGAAGTACAGCGTATTCAGATTTGTTGAAGTTCTTCCACTGGTCACCCTCCGCGAGCGCAGGATTGAATCGATAGAATCCTTTGCCGCCTCCATTGATTCCGGAGGCTCCCCAAAGAACACCCGAAGCATCGACACACAGACTCACAAAGAGATTTGACCGCGGCCCGTTCGGGGCAATCATGTCCCAGGAGGATCCATTCCAACGAGCTACGCCTTGCGATGTGGTGCCAACGTACGGTGCCGCTCCTTCCGCGAGAAATGACAACGAGCTCGCCAGGGCGCTGTCTTTCGAAGCAATGATCTGTGATGTGGTCTGGACATGATTCAGTGCTTCAACGGTGAGCCGGCTGGAACTATTCCAAACGAAGAAGATGCGATTGACGGAAATCTTCATGTCGACTATTGATTTGCCGGCTGTGGAAGCGATCAACTGGAATGCGTTGCCCGTCAGGAAATACAGGCCGCCCGGCGTTCCGGCGAGGAGGGTATCTCGGAAAACTGCGAGCGAAGTAATGTTGGCAGATGTCAATCCTTGCGCAGCGCCAAAGAGAGTCCATGAAGTCGGGGCTGAGAGATTCGGCGAACCGAGAGAGGCCGAGGCGACACCGCGGTCGGTTCCAACCCAAACAGTGTTCTTGCTAACGATTGCCCTCGTCACAGCAGGCAGGGCAGCAAATCCAAAACTGGCGTAGGTGTCAGCGAACTCCCATTTCGAGGTATTGAACACGGAGACCCCAAAATCGGAGACGATGAAAACAGAATCACCGTATGCAAAGAAGCCCCGGATCAATTTTTGAGACCGATTCGATTCCTTGATGTCCGGTATTGCCTGCCATGTTCGTGACGAAGGATCAAAAACATCGACGGCTCCGTTCGATGCGCCTAGCCAAAACCGGCCCCGCGTATCCGTTGCCGCGGAGGTCAGGTCGTTCGATGTCAACCCTTCCGAGACAGTGAAGCGGTCGTAGCGGTTCAATGCCTCATCATACACATACAAACCTCCCCCGCTTGCGCAAACAACAAGTCCTGATGTTTGGAGGACTGAGCGAATTGATTTCATGTCGGTATGATTACGCCACTGGCCAACCTGAAGCTGCCATGCCTGAGCGTGCGTTGAGATCAAAAAGCCGCTCATAAGCGCTGTGATGATGGAGGTGCGAATTCTCTGCACGGAGGGACTCACGATCCTAGGAAAATAGTCTCTTTTTCATTGCGTCCACAACCTGGATCGGCACCCAGAAGGAACCGAAGACTGCGTCGTCGTTCTTCTTCCCGCCATGGTAATCAGATCCTCCGCTTTCGAGTAGAAAGTACTGGCTCACAACTCCGCGATAGTGTTCTTGACGCAATTCATTGTGAGAAGGGTGGACAACTTCGATGCCGTCGAGACCGGCCTTGATGAGCTGTGCCACTTCGAGTTCCGTTGTGTACTTTCCTGGATGTGCGAGAAACGAAAGACCGCCGGACTGCGAGATGAGTTTGATGGCTTCCTCGGGACTCAACTGGAATTTTTTCTCGAATGCGGGTCCTCCCGTACCGATATATTTTGCAAAGGCCTCGTGGTATGTTCCGGTGAACCCTTCTTCCAGCAAGACACTCGCAATATGGGGACGACCGAGGGATCCGACACCGGCTTGTTCAAGGACTGATTCAAATCTTATGGGAATGTTGATCCTGTTCAGTTTTTCGACAATACGTTCGGCACGTTTGAGACGTTCGTATCGAAAAAATGTGAGGTAGTCCAGCAGGTTTTTGTTGGTATGGTCGATAAAATAGGCGAGAATGTGGACATCTTTTTCTCCCATCGCCGCACTGAGTTCCAGACCCGAGATAACCTCGATGCCCGCGGTCTTCCCGTACTCGATCGCTTCAGCGATTGCACCTATGTTGTCATGGTCGGTTATGGAAATGGTACCAAAACCGGCGGCATGCGCTTTGTCCACGAGTTCTCGCGGAGTCAACGCACCATCGGAATATGCGGTGTGTAAGTGGAGATCTGCTCGAATAATGTCGGTGGGAGAAGTGCCTTTCCGCTGCTCCGTCTCCTCCATCTCAGGCATCACGTTTTCCTGTTCCTCTCTGGCGGTGTTTCCTCAATAAATCCAGCGATCTCGTCTTCACCAGGATCGGAGGTCAACACTAGATATGTTTTTTCCGGAATGCTTCGTAGTCGTTAATCGTAACCTTGTTCCCTTTGAGGGTAATAGACTCCTCTCGATCAAACTGATGCAGCATGCGGGATACGGTTTCCCGCGAAGTCCCGGCCATGTTTGCAATATCTTGCTGCAACGGCAGATCATCGATTTCGACTTTTCCTTTTCGGAACACGCCGATATCGTCAGCCAAGATGAGCAGAACGTTTGCGACTCGTCCCGCAGCCTCCTTCAAGGAGAGACTCTTGATCTGCATATCGGCTTTTCGCAATCTCATTGCAAGCTCAGCGAGCAGAGAAATCGAAATTGCGGGAAATTGGTGGAGGGAATCGAGAAAATCCCGACGGTGGATCATAAACAACTCTGATTTCGATGTAGCCACGACACTGGCGGAACGTGCTTGTCCGTCCAGTAAGGCCATCTCACCAAAAAACTCTCCCGGTCCAAACATCGAAAGGATAACTTCTCGCCCTTCCTCGTCGGTCCGAACCACCTTCACTTTCCCTGATACGATCACAAAGAGTGCGGCCCCGCTCTCCTGCTCCAGAACCACAATATTGCCCTTTTTGTACTTCTGCCGAGTCCCCAATTTGGCGATTTTTTGCAGTTCCTTCTCTTCAAGGTCTGCAAAGATTGGGACGGTTCGAAGAAAATTCAACTCGTCTGGTGACATTGTGGTGGTTGATTGGTGTGGAGTGGCCAAGCGATTGGTTCTGATACGCAACCTTGTGGACAAATATATTCTCTGGACTTCTGAAATGCAAGCCAATAATCTCTTACGATCGCTTGCATCCAGGAGCTAAAGAGAAATTCGAAGAATTGACTCTGCTACTCCGAAAGGAAAAGATAGAGCAACACACCCAGACTGACTTCGGTGATAGTCAGGGCAACACCGGCCTGACGGTCCAGACGATGCGTCGTGGCGAGGGCGCCTGGATCGCGAGTCTGAATATATGTGTCGAAATTCTTGTTTGCCTGATCCTTGAGATAGGCGGCCGTAATGCCAGACACGATCATGGCAGCCCCGGCCCCATAACCGATCCAGAGTTTTCTTTGTTCCTGATTCAAAGCAGTCGAATCGGGATTCGGAGTCTTTTCGAGCAAAAGTGGCTCGGGTTGGACCACTCCGAGGTTTTGTGGGCGAGTTACTTCCGTGGTAGTCCTGGTTTCCTCGCCCCGACGGACAGTCAGAGTCTCCGTTTTTGCCACGGCATTCCAAGTAGCCGCGGAAGGATAGAACAGCCGAAGAATCTGCTTTCCTTCAGCCAATGCAAGACGGCGGATGGGTGTCTTGCCAAGATAGGTCTTGTCGCGGTAGACGTCTGCACCTTCCGGAGACGTGACAACCGTGATCCAACCGTATCGCCCCGGCGCAGCAGAGTCAACCGGCGGAACCGCGAGCACAGAATCAGGTCGATCCTGTCCCCGCGCCAGAGAGATCACAATGCAACAGCTACCAAGGAGAAGGGCACGTCTCATTGCTTTTCCTCCTTCAAGACTGTCACTTTTTTGTCTTCTGATACCATGATCAAGAAACCATTCCACGCGACAGGACTCACCTTGATCCGCCCTTCGGCTGCGAATCTCCATGTCTCTTTGCCCGTCTCGACACTCAGCGCGTACAAGTTCTTGTCCAGTGAAGAGACAAAGACGATGTCTCTGGTCACAAGGGGGGCGCAATTGATGACACTCCGTGCCTTGAATCTCCATGCGACCGACCCGCCGTCGATCTCCAGCGCAAAACAGGTCCCATCTGCCGTCCCCACGAAAACCCTTCTGCCATCGCTCGATGCCGCACCGTAGATTGGAGATTTTGTGTCAAATTTCCAGACCAATGAACCGGTCCTCACATCGAGACAATACATCGCCCCGTCAAGCGATCCTATGAATACTCTGTCTTGAACTATAACTGGAGAAGCAAAAACACTCCGCTGCGTCTGGATCTTCCATCGGCGACTTCCCGTGGCACATTCAACGGCATAGATACCACCGTCGTCGCAACCAAACACCACAATCTCGCCGTTCGTTGCCGGGGACGATCGGATTGGTTTGCGCTTTTCGTCGACGTCGGTCCTATACTTCCAAACCTCCGTTCCATCCTGAACGTTCAGACAATGAAGAAAGCCGCCGATGGTTGTGACGTACAGCCGTTGGTTGAAGAGTGCGAGGGATGATTCGATCGACCCGAGCTTTGCAGACCAGTTTCTTGTTCCGCCGAACAACGAGTATGAAACAAGTGTTTCAGTCCCGGAGGCAAGAGGAATGCATACGTTCCCATTGCTCCAGACCGGCGTGCCGATGACCGAACCATCCAGGACGATGTATCCAAAGCGGGCACCGTTCCTGAGATTGACAGCATGGAGTTCTCCCTGCAACGTGCTAATCAACAAGACGCTGTCCCGTACGAGCGGAGTTGCCAGAATGCCCGACTGTGCGTTGTATTGCAGAATCTCCCGTAGCGGGGGGTGCAGAACTGCGGCACTCCGGTTCGTCCGTAAGGATGATCCACCGAGTGTATTCCAATCCTGCGGACCCGTTCTCACCGCTCGGCCAAGTTTCAATCCCGAGCAACCTCCGGCAAGGAGAATGACCAGCAGGAGCGACAATCCTCTATCAATCGAATTTCTCATAGAAGGAAAAATTGTTGAGAGCTACTCAAAACCTGTGTTCGTTCAATCATGCGCATCATCGAGTGTCCCGTCTCTCAAATTCCTTAAGTAACTGATGTTACGCAGAGAGGTGATTCATGTCTTTGCTCCAAAGATAGCTTGCGTCTTCTTTCTCTCCGAGAGAGTCCCGCTCCTTGGATCCCGCCCAACCTGCGGGATCCTGGAAGGCGGAAAAGAAGCAAAGAGATCCTTCCGAAATCCCCGCCTGCCTACAGCAAGCCATGAGTGTCGGCGGGCAAGTAATGGCGCGAAGCGCCATGGAGCAAGGCGCCACTCCTGACACCACCACAAAACAAGTTTTTCAGCAACCCGCTAGAAGTCCCATCCAAAAAAGAACTGATGAAAAATCCCGGTTTGAAATCTGCTCAGATTGCCCTCAAGCCGCTTTCCGATATCGTAGCGAAGAACGAGGGCGCCGCCAAGATTCCAGCGAAGTCCGCCGCCCAGACTCCCTTTCGTGTCACGGTACAAATCATCCCAGGCTCCTCCAAAATCCGCAAACAAAGCCCCTCGAAAGGATCCGAACGATATCGCTCCGAAGGGAAACCTGATGCCCAGCAAATCCACAAAGGGGAAACGCAACTCCTCGCTGACAATCCAGATCTTCTTTCCACGAATCGACCATCGATCCCAGCCCCGAAGGTCCCAGCTTCCTCCCATGAAGTATCGCCGCGCTTCCTTTCCTTCGTTGTACCACAAGTTCACTCGCGTCGCGAGAGCACTCCGTGGCGTAAGCCGGAAGTAGTTGCGATAGTCCGCGATAACCGTGTAGTAGTCGACATTCGAATAGCGAACGTCGGTAGTGTACGCGAGCGTGAGTTTCATCCGGTCGCCATCCAACGGGCCGCTGGGACCCCAGAGCGATGTGTCCCAGACGTACGACAGTGAATTTGAAACGAGAGTCGCTTTTCTCACGGCAAAATCAGTGTAGTTGTCCTTGTCCGAATTCGTGACCGTGATGCCCGCTTCGATTCTCTTGAATCTGGAAAGAGGATAGCTGAGCACAAAATACCCGCCGAACGCACGCTCATAGTAAAACAGGTCCGGGTCGAACAGGTCGTAGCGGTTCCCCGCAAATCGGAAGATTCCGTACACGTGACTTGCACGCCGCCCAAACGAGTAGCGCGATATCGCGAAATTGAAGCTGTCGAGAAGCTCATCGCGCGACTGCGCAGTATTATAGATGAGAAAGTAGTATTGGTCATTTCCGAGCACATCGCTCATGGCCAGGGAGGCGCCCCCGGCTGTTCCGAATATGGGATCCGTGGAAACCACGCTCTGGGCCAGGTCGAGCGAATACTCTTTCTTATATCCATGCATTTGGACGACATCGGCTCCTTCGAGTTTCTTTGCGTCCCATTGCTTGCCACGAATCCCAAAGTTCATTTCCTGGATCGTGCGCGAAGAATCATACAGATGAACTACGTCTCCGATTTTCTTGATTTGAAAACTGAAATTTTCAAATGCAGTGAAGATCAACTCGTCATTCTCTCCCCACCCGGGATCAAATGCCGCCGTTACAAAGTTGGTGACTTGTCGAATAGAGCGATTCGGAGGCCGCACGCGCTCAGAGCGCATGTCCATCAACCAAACATTTTGAGAGACTTTTTTGTCCGATGTGAATGCGAGCCATTCGCCGTTGCCGGACCAGGCTGGAGTATTGTAGCTCTCAGCACCGATGGTAAGGTATTCAATGGTCGAGGTTTCGAGATTGTACAAAAAGATATTGTAGGTCCCGGTTTCGCCGAAGGACGTCCTGTCGGAACTGAATGCAACACGTTTGCCGTCCGGCGACCATGCCGGATCCTTGTCATCGTAGAAATCATCCGTGAGCCGTGTCAGTGATTTCGTCGCGACATCGATGATATAGAGATCCGATTTCCCCCCTTTGTCCAGCGACGAAAAGACAATTCGCTTCCCGTCGGGGGACCATGAAGGCGACCCGAGCATCACGAGGCTCTTGAACCGAATGGTTTCCTTGATCTTTTCCTCTTTGATGTCGAAAAGATGAAACACATCGTGTTCTCCGCTCTTGGTCACAAAGACGAGTATTCCGTCTTTGGAGATGTCGATTCTGCTCTGGAACAAATGGAAGGCCTCGAACTCGTCGGTTTTCTCCCCCGCAACAACGACTTCCGGATCGGCCTTCTTCTCGTCCATATCGATGCGGTAGAGATTCGTGTACCCAAAATGATTGCCGATGAAGTAGACATAGCGCTTCTCTCCAATCTTGCAGAAAATCGGTTTTCCATTGAACCCGATATCGACAATATTTTTGGTCACCCCGCTGGGCAAATCCTCATCCTTCATCGTCGGATAGTACCGCTTCTTCAAATAGTAAAGCCAGTCCGTGTCAAATTCTTTGTAGTCTTTTCCGATTGTCGATTTGAACACTCCGCTGAACGATTTTTCTTTCCAAACGTTTTCGATGAGAAGGAGGATTTTTTCCTCTCCGTACGTTTCGCTGACATACTGGAGGAGCTGCTGCCCCTCTTTATACATAAGGAATGAACCATAGATTCGATCCATATCGCTCAACGGAACGATGTAGTTATTGACAACAGCATCCCGCAGCACCATTTCCGCCTGCGTATCCCATCGCGTGGACCAGTATTCAGCCAATCCTTCAATGAACCACAAAGGCACTGTTTGCTCTTGCGCCTGGCGGTGATCGAGATTGATGCGGTTGATTTTGCTGTGGGTGAAAACGTGGACGAGTTCATGCCGAATCACGTGGCGGAAATGCTCCGTCGAGCCGTCATAGGGAATGACAACCCGGCCTTTGAGGAACTCGAAGAAACCGCCGACGCCTTCCGGAATGAAACCGGCAGTGACATTCGTCTGCTGGAAATGAAGATGTGAACTGTAGAAGATGAGCGGTATTCTATGCGAAATCGTATGATTGAATTTTTGCTCAAGAAGCTTGAAGCTCTCCTCGGCAAAGAATGCACCGCGCTGGGCAAGTTCGGCCATTTCCGTGTAGTAGTAGATCTCGAAGTGTTCTGTCTGGAGAATCTTCCAGTCGAAATCCGTGTACTGGACCTTGTTTCTACCAAAATAGTAGAATTGAGCGTCGGCAGTCTGACTCAGCCAGAGAATAAACAGGCAATATCGGAGGACAATCCTCATACGTCGCGTGGAACTCCGGTAACAACTCGTGGCATTCATGAAAGGATACACGGCGGCGGGGCCTAAGGACGAACCTTCGCCAATTCAGATTTCAAATAGTTGATGACCTGAACAGGTTCGGGGTCTTGGTTGTTGAGAATCGCCAGGTAGAAGCTCACCCAATCGCCAAAATGCACCAACGAGAACATACGAGCCAGCAATGATTTCCCCCGGCTCCATACTTCTGTGAGATTCGATGTGTGCTGTCGGAGAATTTGTTCCGTGATCTCTTCACGCAGAGCAATTCTTTTATGTGTTGCCTTGTCCCGCAGGACAACAACGTGCGTCTGTTTCATCAGATCCTTCAGTACATTCCAACCCACCAGCTCATTGTGGTTCATCTCAGGGAATACGTGACCAAACGCAAGCTGCTTGGCGTTCTCAGCTATCTGTCCCCGCCAACGTACATTGACGGCATCGAGGTACTCTGTCGGAGAGTAAATCACCGGCAATTTTCCTCTCAGTCCCTCGGCGAGTCGAAGCGGTCCATTGGATTCGAGCTCCGGGTTGCCATACTCTGAGGCGATCTCGCGTAGAAGGCGGAGCGTTTCCCCGATTTCCTTCGTTTTTGGTCCGATGATGCCGACTTTTCCAAGTGTCATCAGAAGAGGAAAGAACGAATAGCCGAGCGCCGCACGTGGTTGAAGCCCTCCCGGGATCTGGATGCATGGATGTTTGTGCTTCGCCGACATCTTCTTGACTTCCCCTCCCGTGCTGATACACAAAACCTTCGCTTTGCGCTTGATCGCATCCTTGTAGGCAGCGATGGTCTCTTCTGTATCACCGGAATAGCTGGAAACAATCACAAGGCTTTTATGGCCGACGAAATCGGGAAGCACATAGTGCCGGTTGACGACAAATGGGAACTGAAGCTCATCTGAGAGATATGACCGGAGGAGATCGCCACCGATGGCGGAGCCGCCAAGTCCGGTGAGAACGATATTCGCCAGCCCCTTCGTGTTCAACTTGACTGACGCCCGGTTTCCGATATGGACCGCTTCTTCCGCTTGCTTCGGAAAATCAAGAATGCATTGGTACATCCCTTTCGGGTCGACTCGTTGGATATCGGTTCTTGACAACGTCATAGAATCCTCAGTGTGGTGGGGAAGCAATTGGGGGCATACGATCTGAGCGAAGACCCGTCTATTCCAACAGGATATCCGGGATTTTTTTCCGCATCACTTCTTTCATGTAGGACTTGATCTCGTCTTCTGTATCCATCTCGAGGACTCGATTCGCAAGGTGCTTCGCCTCGGAGTAGTGGACCGATCGGATGATCTTTTTGATTTCCGGCAGGATGTGAGGAACGACGCTAAATTCGTCGAGGCCCAGCCCAAGCAGGAGCATCGTCGCCAAGGGATCGCCCGCCATTTCTCCACACATGCCAACCCACACTTTTTCTCCTTTGCCACGCTCGATAATGCGGCGGAGAAAGCGGACCACAGCCGGATGGAATTCCTGGTAGAGGCCAGACACGACATCGTTGCCGCGGTCGACAGCGAGCAAATACTGGATCAGGTCATTTGTTCCGATACTCAGAAAATCAACTTCCCGCGCAAGGTCATCCGCGATAACCGCCGCTGCCGGCACCTCCACCATCACGCCAACTTCGATGTCATTGTCGAACGGAATGTTCTTCGCGGCAAGTTGCTCCTTCGCCGCATGCAGCATCTCTTTGGCTTTTCGCACCTCTTTCACATGCGAGATCATCGGAAACATGATCGACACGTTCTTTTGTGCGCTCGCACGGAGAATCGCCCGCAACTGATCCATGAAGATCTTCGGTTCATCCAGCATCACACGAATTCCACGCCAGCCAAGGAACGGGTTGTTTTCCTTGATCGAATGTGCCATGAGCTTGTCGCCGCCGATGTCAAAAGTCCTCACGATGACGTTTTGGGGGAATGCGCCGGCGGCGATGATTTTGTACTGCCGATACTGTTCTTCTTCAGTCGGGAACACTTCTTTTCCAAGAAGAAGTGTCTCGGTCCGGTACAAGCCGATGCCTTCCGCTCCTTGCGATTTCACGAACTCGAGTTCTTCCTCCAGCTCCACATTTGCGGCGAGCTTCACCCTGTGACCATCCAGCGTTTCAGCCGGCAAGTCCCGCAAGAGCTCGAGGTGCACCTCGAACTCACGGTGCTCCTCTTGCTTTGATCTGAATTTCTTGAGTGTTTCAGCCGAGGGGTTGATGACCACCGTTCCGCTGTAGCCGTCGAGAACGACCGAATCCTCTTTGTGAACGATGGTGCAGAAGTCGTGAATACCGACGATGGATGGGATCTTCAGGGCGCGGGCCAGCAACGCCATATGGGATGTGGCACCGCCGATTTCCGTGATATAGCCGAGGACATCATTGCGGCTAAGAATCAATGCATCGGCCGCCGTCAGATTCTTCGTCACGATGATGTGCGATCCTGCGATCTTAGATACCAGCCGCTGTTCCTGGAGATTTCGGACGATCCGGTTTTGGACGTCTTCGACATCACTGGCTCGCTCCCGGGTATATTCATCCTTCGAGGCGAGCATGAGTGCGTGGTACTTGCCGATTTCTCCGCGAAGAACATATTCGATATTCTTCAGTTCGTTGCGGAGGCGATTTCGGATGGAATCAAAAAGGACGACATCTTCGAGGATCATTAACTGAGCTTCGAAGATCTTGGCTTGCTTAACGCCCAGTTTTTTTTCTGCAAACTCCGCGATCTTGGTGAGTTCTTTCTTGGATCGCACAAGAGCGTCACCAAGCCTGTTCAGTTCCGCCTCCACCTCATGCCCATGGATACTGCGTTCCTGGATAATCGGTCCATCTTTATGAAAAATGAAAACGGGGCCAATGGCAATCCCTGGAGAGGCCGGAATTCCCTTGAGAACAATTTCATCTCCCTGTTGTTTTTCAGCGGTCATAGACTATCGATGACAATACACATTTATTCGTCAAATCCACGTTCAACCAGCGCGACAATATCCTTCAGGGCTTCCTGTTCGTCCTCACCATCAAGCTTCAACAGCATTGTCGAGCCTTGTTCGGCAGCCAGTGTCATTACTCCGATGATGCTTTTGCCGTTGATTTCAAATTCATCTTTTTCGATGAAGAAATCCGCTTTGTATTTTGCGGCCAGTTTGACAAGTGCCGCCGCCGGGCGCGTATGCATCCCTGCCCGATTCCTGATCGTCACAACCTGTTGAACCATTCTGCGTTAACAACACCTTTCATTATGACTTCCGATTAAGGAGCATATCGGCAAACCAGAGAAGCATGCGCGCAGAATCTGAGTCCTTGAGTACCCGGATCTGTTTTTTGGCTTCCTGAATATCCCGTCCAATCTGTTCCTCAGCCGCCGCAATGGCGCCCGTCTGGTAGTACACCTTCCGGACCTTCGCCACATTATTTTTCCCGGACAAACCGCCGTCCACGACCTGTCGAAGCAATCGCCTATCACTACCCGTCGCCCGGGCAAGCGCCGTCAGCAAGAGAAACGTTTTCTTTCCTTCGACAATGTCGCCGCCAATGGCCTTGCCGAACTTCTCCTCATCGGCGATGACATCAAGGAGGTCATCCTGTATCTGAAAGGCCCGCCCGACGATTTCTCCGTACGTCTTGAGCGCTGAGCGTTCTTCATTGGAGGAGTTCCCGAGAAGGGCACCGATCTCGGTTGCAGCTGCCACCATGGCACCTGTCTTTTTTCTGACCATCAGGAGATAGTCATCCAGGCTTACCCGCTTTCGGTACTCGAATTCTTTGTCGTACGCCTGACCTTCGCAGACTTCGATGACGCCTTCGGTGAAGATCTTTCCGATTTCCTGAATCCGCGCACTGGCGGATCTGAACAACGCGCGGTAGGCAAGTCCCAGGAGGACATCTCCCGCGAGGATGGCGACGTTATGATCCCATTTCGTATGTACCGTGGACCGGCCTCGCCGCGCCTTTGCATTGTCCATGATATCATCATGCACGAGCGTGAAATTGTGAAGGATTTCGATTCCAGCCGCCGCATCGAGCGCATCCTCCTTGCGTCCCCCCACGGATTCGCACGTGCAAAGCACGAGCAAGGGCCGGATTCGTTTCCCCCTCGAAGCCAGAATATATCTGGCGGGTTCATACAATGTCTTCGGTACGTTTTCCCTGATGAAGCCATCCAAATACTTGTCCACCAGAAGAGCATATTCGTTGTAACGTTGTCGGAAATCCATGCAGTCGTTTCTTAGGATGCGAGAAGAAGTTGCTGTTGTTGCAGATCGCGAAGTGTACGCGAACCGGTCAAAAACATGGCGCCCTTCAATTCCATCTCAATGTTCTCGATCAATCCGATGAGGCGTTTGGTCCCCCCAGCTTTGAGTGCCTGCAACATCGGTCTTGCGGAAGCGCCCAAATCGGCACCGAACGCGATCGCTTTAGCCACATCGAGTCCGTGACGTACTCCTCCGGAAGCAATGACGACCAGAGATGGATGTTCTCTTTTCAATGAGCAGACCTGGCGAACGGCGTCGACGGTCGGAATACCCCAATCCCAGAAGTTTCCAGCGAAATCATTCTTCGTACTGCGACTGCGTCTCAGGATTTCGACTCCCGCCCAGCTTGTCCCTCCCGCACCCGCCACGTCGATGATGGAGACTCCGACTTCCAGAAGCCTCCGCGCGACACTGGCGGAAATTCCCGCTCCAACTTCCTTCACGATGATGGGAATTTTGAGTTGGCGGACCAACTTTTCAATCCCGGTCAGGACTCCTTTGAAATCCGGGCTTCCCTCCGGCTGCAACAATTCCTGCAGAGGATTCAAATGAACTGCGAATGCATTTGCATCGATCAATTCTGCGAGCCTGATGATGGACGACGCATCCTCGAGATGGGCGATTTCGGCCGCACCGATGTTCCCAATGATCGGTATGTCTTTCGCGACCTCCCGGACAATAGTGTAGGAACGATGGAATCTTGTATCCTCCATCGCCTGACGCTGGCTTCCGACTCCCATGGCGAGTTTCTTTTCCTGACACACTTCGGCGAGCTGCCTGTTGATGGCGATAGCCTCCCGGTATCCACCCGTCATGCTCGATATTATGAACGGACTGGAAAGGGTTTTGCCAAGAAAACTCACGGAGCAATCGATTTCGGAGTAGTCAAGCTCAGGCAGTGCGTTGTGGACGAATTCCCAGCGGTCAAATCCCGAAGTCTTGAGCCGAAATGCCACATCCTTCGCGACCGCGAAATCGACATGTTCTTGTTTACGCGAGGCTGTCTTTCCGCTCTTTGCCCTCATTCCGATTTTTGATGAATAATACAGAAATGCCCTTCGAGAATCAAGGAAACCTCTAATGACCGCGTCCGATTGCTTCTTGTTTGTTTGTCTCCCGATACTTCGTTATCTTTGCACCTGCGTATGCACCAAAAACAACGGAAACCTACCACATGAGAGCGATCATTCCTGTTGCCGGAGTTGGTAGTCGACTCAGACCTCACACCTATACGTTGCCCAAGGTCCTTCTGAATGTCGGCGGAAAGCCGATCATCGGCCACATTCTCGACAAGATTATCGAGAACGGATTCACTGAGGCCACCATTATCATCGGCTACCTCGGCGACATGATCAAAGAGTACGTGTTGAAACACTACCCCATCAGGGTCGATTTCGTCGAGCAAGAGGAACGGCTAGGACTTGGACATGCCATCTACCTGTCGCGGCACACTTTTTCGCGCGACCCGATATTGATCATTCTCGGCGACACGATTTTTGATGTCGACCTCAAATCGATGATCGGGAGTGCTCAAACGGCACTTGGTGTCAAGAAAGTCGACGATCCGCGACGATTCGGCGTGGCGGAGACCGCGGAGGGATGGATCACCAAACTCATCGAAAAGCCGGAGAATCCTACCAGCAATCTCGCTCTTGTGGGACTGTATTTCATCAAACATCCCCAAATACTTGTGGAGTGTCTCAAGGAAATGGTCAAGACCAACGCCCGCACGAAGGGGGAATTTCAGCTGACAGATGCGCTCCAGATGATGATCGAGCGCGGCGAAAAGATGAAGACGTTCAATGTCGAAGGCTGGTATGATTGTGGAAAATCTGAAACGCTTCTCTCGACGAATCAGCACCTGTTGAACAACCTCCCCTTACCATCCGCTCTTGAAGGCGTCGTGATTCAACCCCCCGTTTTTGTGTCGCCAGAGGCAACTGTCAGGAATTCTATCGTTGGCCCGTTCACAACTATCGCGGAGGGTTCGACGGTGGAAAATTCCATCATCAGGAACTCCATCATCAGTGAGGGAGCTTCTGTCTCGGAAGCACTCCTCCAGGATTCCATTGTCGGCAGCAACGCCGTCGTCCGCGGCACGTACAAGCGCATCAATATCGGCGATTCGTCGGAACTTGAATTCTACTAATCACTCTTTCCTTTACTACCAATCGGAGAAGTAATGAAATACCTCTTTACATCGGAATCGGTGTCTGAAGGCCACCCGGACAAAGTCTGCGACCAGATATCCGATTCCGTCCTGGACTCCCTGCTTGAGCAGGACAAAGCATCACGCGTGGCTTGCGAGAGCTTCGTTACCACTGGCCTCGCGCTGGTCGGAGGCGAAGTCACGACCAAAGGTTACGTTGACGTTCAGAAAATCGTCCGCGAAGTGATTCGCGACATCGGCTACACAGAAGCCGGTGTTGGATTCGATGCAGATTCATGTTCCGTCCTTTCTGCTATCCACGCACAGTCGCCCGATATCTCCCGAGGTGTCGACACCGGTGGGGCTGGTGACCAGGGGATGATGTTCGGTTACGCCTGCACCGAGACACCCGAGTTAATGCCGATGCCGATCATGTATGCGCACAAGCTCGTCAAACGTCTCGCCGACGTGCGGAAGAAAAAGGGAAGCTTGATGCCCTATCTGCGCCCCGATGCAAAATCGCAAGTGACGGTTGAGTATCAAGGCAAGAGACCCGTTCGTGTCACGACCGTGGTGATATCCACACAGCATGCACCTACAGCAAATCAGGAACGCATTCGCGAAGACGTCATCGAACAGATTATCAGGCCTGTGGTTCCCGAGGCCATGCTCGACAAGAAGACAAAGATCTATGTCAATCCCACCGGCCGATTCGAAATCGGTGGACCACACGGTGACAGCGGCCTCACGGGGCGCAAGATTATCGTCGACACCTACGGCGGACGGGCACCTCACGGCGGCGGAGCATTCTCCGGAAAAGATCCGACGAAGGTCGACCGAAGCGCTGCTTATGCCGCACGGCACCTCGCCAAGAATATCGTGGCAGCCGGATTGGCGACCGAATGCCTGATTCAGGTGGCGTACGCCATCGGCGTGGTGGAGCCCGTCTCCATTTTCGCGCAGACGTTCGGAACAGGCGTTGTTCCCGATCATCAGCTCGACCAGATCCTTCAGAAGTACTCTGTGGCCGGCGGGCCGTTTGATTTGACGCCGCGAGGCATCATCGAACGCCTCAACTTGCGTCGACCAATCTACAGAAAGACTGCGGCCTACGGTCACTTTGGAAGAACTGAAAAGGAGTTTTCCTGGGAGCTGCTGGACCTGGTCAAACCACTGAAAAAGCTGGTGAAGTGAACTCGGGTGCTGAGCCGTTTTCACCAGCTACCCAGGTTTTGCGCAAGAACCGTACCAATTGCCACACAACCGAAATTAATTGACTAACCATTTACCAACGAGCGAGTATACAGTACTATGAATGAGAAAAAAGGACACTACAAAGTAAAAGATCTTGCACTTGCCAAGGAAGGGAAACTCCGGATAGAATGGGCTGAGTCCCGCATGCCGGTGTTGATGGCGCTCCGGGAAAAGTACCGGAAGACCAAGCCGTTCAAGGGCTACAAGATCGCAGGCTGCCTGCACGTCACGAAGGAGACCGCGGTCCTCGTGAGAACATTCGTCGAAGCCGGAGCTGAAGTGAGCTGGAGCGGCTGCAATCCCCTGTCGACGCAGGATGATGTCGCCGCCGCTTTGGCTGTGGACGGAATATCAATCTTTGCGTGGCACGGGATGAATGTCGAGGAATTCTATTGGTGCATCGAAGAGACACTGAAGTTCAAGCCGAATCTGACACTCGACGACGGAGCCGATTTGATCTTCACCGTCCACAACAAACACCAGGAATTGATCCCCACCGTCGTCGGGGGAACGGAGGAAACCACCACTGGAGTCCACCGTCTGCGCGCGATGGCCAAGGACGGCGCACTCAAGTATCCTGTCATTGCCGTGAACGACGCCGAAACGAAGTGGGACTTTGACAACGTCTACGGCACCGGCCAATCGACGCTGGACGGAATTTTGAGAGCCACGAGCGTTCTTCTCGCCGGAAAAAACTTCGTCGTTGCGGGGTTCGGGCATTGTGGAAAAGGGGTCGCGCTGCGTGCCAAAGGCCTCGGCGCAAATGTCATCGTCACGGAGGTGAAGGCGACGGCGGCACTGAAGGCAACGCTCGAAGGTTACCGCGTCATGAAAATGGATGAAGCGGCAAAAATCGGCGACATTTTTGTTACCGCGACCGGAGTGAAAGACGTGATTGTTGACCGCCATTTCAAAGCCATGAAAGACGGGGCCATCGTGTGCAACACGGGACACTACGACTGCGAAATCAATCTTGTGCAACTCGACAAGATGAAGAAAAGCGTCCGCACGGTCCGTTCCGACAACCAGGAATATCTCATGAAGGACGGACGCAGAATCTATGTTCTTGCCGAAGGCCGACTCGTCAATCTCGCGGCGGCGGAAGGACACCCATCCGAAGTAATGGACATGTCATTTGCCAATCAGTTCATGTCACAACTTCGACTTGCCGAGAGTCATAAGAAGGGGAAGCGGCTCGAAAACAAGGTGTACGATATTCCTGCCGAACAGGATCAGGAAATTGCCACCGTCAAGCTTGCGACTCAGAATATCTCCATCGACAAGCTCACTTCGGAACAGGTCAAGTACCAGGACGACTATTCCTCCGGAACGTAGCATCAAGACTGTCCTTCGGATGGCTTTGCCTTCCGAAGGACAGGTTTCTCAAAGGCATCCTGGCTTCAGGATGCCTTTTTTGTAACCATAGATTGACAAACAACACTTTTTTAGATATGATGGTGCATTCTCATCGACAGTCAAACCACCAGAGGAGGAGTTAGATGAACATTAGAGCACTTGTTGCAGAATTCATCGGAACGTTTACGCTTGTCTTTATCGGCATCGCCGCCATCGGGGCGGGTTCGATGATCGGATTGACTGGCATCGGTCTTGCGCACGGACTTGCATTCGCTGTCATGGTCAGCGCCACAGCCGCCATCAGCGGAGGGCACTTGAATCCGGCGGTCACGTTCGGCGCACTGGTTGCCCGAAAGATCTCGGTGGTCAACGCGGCCGGTTACATTGTGGCTCAGTGTCTTGGAGCTATCGCAGCTGCCTATGTGGTAAAGATGGCCGTGCCGGAACAGATAATCGGCGCGATACAGGTTGGATTACCGGCAATCAGACCGGGGATTTCATTGACTCAAGGATTTGTGACAGAGACCGTTCTGACCTTCTTCCTCGTGTTCGTGGTGTTCGGAACAATGATTGACAAGCGTGCTCCAAAAGTTGGCGGGCTCTTCATCGGGCTCGCCGTCGCAATGGGAGTGATGGTCGGCGCACCCATGAGCGGCGCCGCCATGAATCCCGCTCGTCATCTCGGTCCGGCGGTTGCGTCAGGTCTCTTTGACAACATTTGGCTGTATTGGGCCGCCCCTCTCCTCGGAGGTTTGCTGGCCGGTCTGGTCTATGGATACTTCCTTGAAGAGCGAGAATCGTCCACAAGCTAGTGCTACTTCTAAAAGGAAAACTTGTGATTTACTGCAAGGCCTTTTCAAAACAGCAATAGTGCCTGCTGCCAAAAGGCAGAACGATTTCAAAAACACAATATCACTAATTGGAAGCGGCACTCGTCGCTCTACTTCTGGGGGGCGGAATAGTGTTCCGCCTCCCTCATTGCCCAGAACAACACGAACGATGATGACCAAATCTGATGTAGAATTCCGATGTCTGAACTGTAATCGTTCGGATAAAGAAACGCCGCTCGTCTCGCTTCGCTACGATGGATCACAGACATGGATTTGTTCCCAATGCCTGCCAACATTGATCCACAAGCCACAGCAGCTTGCCGGAAAAATTGCGAATGCGGATAGAATTGAACCTGCTCCGCCGCACAAACACTGAAGTGGAGGCCGGATTCTTTCATGCCGTCCTCAAGTTGACAACGAGCGCTTCTGCATGAAGAGCAAGCAGTCAAACACCCTCGCCATCATTTCACTATCGTCCCTCGTCGCCGCCCAAGCTGTCTACCATTTCGTTTCAGGAGAGAACGATGCAAGTTCTCTGACTCGAAACATCCTTGTCGTGGTCCAATTCCTCTTCGGTGTCGGATTTGTGTTTTGGGGCCTGCGGCAGTGGAAGCGAATCCGGATGGATGACAAGGACACGTGAGCCTTCTATGGTCAAATGACTTCCCTGGACAATGAACTTCAACCAACCCTAATCGACTCCAATGAAACGCACAACATTCCTCATACAATTACTATTCCTGCTTACTCCTGTTCTCGCGTTAGCGCAGGCTTCCTTGGACCGGCGCCTCGATTCGCTGGTGGCCATAATGACGCTTGACGAAAAGGTGGGGCAGCTTGTTCAGTACAGCGGCGATACAGGTGCCGCGAAAGAGCTTCTCAGCCGGGGAAAGGTCGGATCCTTCCTGAATGTTGTTGGCACCGCTGCAACTCGGGAACTGCAACGCATCGCTGTGGAGGAGACTCGACTGAAGATTCCTCTCCTCTTCGGTTTTGACGTCATCCATGGATTTCGCACGACGTTTCCGATTCCATTGGCTACTTCCTGCAGTTGGGATCTTGATCTGATTGAGAAGGCGGAACGCGTTGCCGCTGTCGAAGCCACCGCCGCCGGCCTCCATTGGACGTTTTCACCTATGGTCGATATTGCTCGCGATCCGCGATGGGGCCGTATCGCCGAAGGCGCGGGCGAAGACCCATTTCTTGGTTCCCTCATCGCCGCCGCGCGCGTGCGAGGTTTTCAAACGGGCGACTGGAAATCTCCTTCATTCATGATGGCATGTGCCAAGCACTTCGCCGCGTATGGAGGTGCCGAAGGCGGGCGTGACTATAATACTGTTGACATTTCCGAGAACACGCTGCGCGAAATATACTTGGCCCCATTCAATGCCGCCGTCAAGGCTGGAGTTGGCACACTCATGTGTTCTTTCAATGAAATCAACGGTGTGCCCAGCAGCGCGAACCGCAGACTCCTCACCGAAATTCTCCGCGGCGAGTGGGGCTTCGATGGATTTGTCGTGAGCGACTGGAACTCAATCGGCGAACTTGTCACGCACGGTGTTGCCGCCGATCTGAAAGATGCCGCAGTCCTCGGCCTCAAAGCCGGCGTCGACATGGACATGGAAGCAAATGCCTATCAGCATCACCTGGCCCTGGCTCTTAAAGAGGGTCGGGTGACGGAATCCGAGCTCAACGTGTCAGTTCGTCGCGTGCTAAGGGCAAAATTCCGGCTCGGATTGTTTGAAAACCCGTACAGGAACTGCGAGCCAGTCCGCGAGCAACGCAATATTCTGACTCCAAGCCATCGCGAAACTGCCAGACAAATGGCTCAGCGCTCTATTGTACTCCTCAAGAACGAGGGGAATCTCCTTCCGCTCAAGAAGGATATCCAGACTCTCGCGGTCCTGGGTCCCCTCGCCAATGACAAGGAGAGCCTCCTGGGTCCATGGGCTGCTCGTGGAGATTCCAGCGATGTCGTGAGTGTCCTGAGCGGTATCAATGCCAGGGTGTCATCAAAGACCAGGATTGTCTTTGCAAAAGGATGCGATGTGGAAAAGCCAACGACCGTTGGTTTCATGAACGCGCTCGGCGCAGCCAACCAGGCAGATGCCGTAGTCATTGTTGTCGGGGAAACTTCCCATATGAGCGGAGAAGCGGCAAGCCGGTCCACCATTGGATTGCCCGGAAGCCAGGAGGAATTGATTCGAATAGTTGTCGCCTCCGGAAAACCGGTCGTCGTGGTGCTGGTAAATGGCAGGCCCCTTGCAATTCCATGGATCGCAGAGAATGTTCCAGCAATTCTTGAGACTTGGTTCCTCGGCGTCGAGGCGGGTAACGCAATCGCCGATGTCCTTTTTGGAGACTGCAATCCGAGCGGGAAACTCACGACATCATTCCCGCGGACAACGGGACAAATTCCGATCTACTACAATCATAAGAACAGCGGACGCCCGTCCAATGATTCGGATCATTACACTTCGAAGTACCTTGATCTCCCGAGTTCTCCCCTCTATCCATTTGGCTACGGGATAAGCTACACAACATTTGCGTACAGCCAACTTGCACTCAACTCGAAAGCTCTGAAGGGATCAGACACTCTCGTCGCGACCGTCATGATCAAGAACACGGGAAATCGAGCAGGCGAAGAAGTGGTACAGCTCTATATCCATGATGAAGAAGCAAGCCTCACGCGACCGGTGAAAGAACTGAAGGGTTTCACGAAGATCTCGCTCTTGCCGGGTGAAACAAAGCAGGTTCGTTTTACGCTGTCTCGGGATCAGCTGAAATTCTACAACGGCTCGTCGGGTTGGACTGTGGAGCCTGGAAAATTCAAAGTGATTGTTGGTCCCAGCAGCGCCGCGGGATTGGAAACGGAATTTGAATACAAGGCAAACTAGACGGGCGGCGGTCAAATGCCACCGATGTGCCTATTGAGATAGGAACACGTCCTGTGCGAATCGCGAAGACGAACAAGAGTTCTTTGGACCATGGTGCAGACATGTTTTCTGGAACCGTCGGCCATGAAGATAGACCGGCCTGACACGAAGGCATTCACATCCCATATATCCGGAAGGATCGATCAATGCAGCTCACATTCGTTGACTGGATCGTCATCGTCGCTTACTTCGCTTTCAATCTCGGCATCGGCATCTACTATCGCCGGAAAGCGACCGGCAGTGTAAGCGACTATTTCATATCCGGACGTCAGGTCACATGGTGGCTTGCCGGGACTTCCATGGTCGCAACGACCTTCGCCGCCGATACGCCGCTCGCAGTCACAGGACTTGTTGCTCGAAACGGCATCGCCGGGAACTGGATTTGGTGGAGCATGGTCTTCAGCGGCATGCTCACCGTCTTCTTCTACGCAAAGTTGTGGCGCCGTGCCGGTGTTTTGACGGATGTGGAATTTGCGGAAATCCGATACTCCGGCGCGCCGGCAGCGTTCCTTCGCGGTTTTCGGGCTTTCTACCTTGGCCTCCCGATCAATTTGATCATCATGGGCTGGGTCAATCTCGCCATGATAAAAATCCTCATGCTGATACTGGGAGTCGATAAGCTCACCGCTGCCTACATCTGCATCGGCATGATGGTGCTGACCGCATCAATCTCAACCCTTTCCGGGCTCTGGGGAGTACTCGTGATGGATCTTTTTCAATTCGTACTGAAAATGGGGATGGTGATTGCCCTTGCAGTCTTCGCTGTTGATGGTATCGGGGGAATGTCGGCACTCAAAGATGGACTCACAAAAATCGATCAGCTCCGGAATGCCGGCGGAGGAACAGGTTCCATCATGTCGTTTACGCCCGATTTGAACTCTCCCTGGATGCCGATGATCACGTTCTTCGTCTATATTGCCGTGAACTGGTGGGCAACGTGGTATCCTGGTGCGGAACCGGGCGGAGGCGGGTTTGTCGCGCAAAGAATCTTTTCTGCGAAGAATGAAAAGCACTCCATTCTCGCCACGCTCTGGTTTAACGTCGCACATTATGCCATACGTCCGTGGCCCTGGATTCTCGTGGCACTGGTTGCGGTGGTCGAATTCCAGAACGATCCTGCATTTGTGAACGATCCCGAATCAGGATTCATTCGCGTCATGCTCGTCCACACACCGTCGGCGCTGAAAGGACTCATGGTCGCCGCCTTCGCGGCTGCGTACATGTCGACCATTGGGACTCAGCTCAACTGGGGCGCTTCCTATCTCATCAACGATCTCTACAAGCGATTCCTGAAGAAGAATGAATCAGAGCGGCACTATGTCGCCGTGTCGCAAATTGCCACCGTCCTCCTGATGGTGTGTTCGGCAATTGCCTCCTTCTATATGGATTCGATTTCCGGCGCATGGAAGTTTCTGATGGCACTCGGAGCCGGGACGGGTCTCGTCTTCATTCTCAGATGGTTTTGGTGGCGCATCAACGCCTGGAGCGAAATCTCGGCGATGCTCTCGGCATTCATTGTCTCGATGGTGCTTCACTTCGCCTACCACGTCAATGAAAGTGACGCTTACGGATTTGCAACAATGGTACTGATTACGACAGGCATCACAACGGTGGTGTGGATTGCGGTGACGATGTTCACGAAGCCGGAACCGGACGAAATTCTGATTTCCTTCTATCGAAGGGTCCGCCCTTCTGCGGCGTTTTGGAAACCAATTGCCGTCAAGGTCCCGGACATGGTCCCTCAGCGGGAAGGCTGGTTCAGCATCGGCAACTGGCTCCTTGGTTGCCTGCTTGTTTATATGTCTCTGTTTGGCTTCGGCAAGATAATTTTCGGCGACTACCTGACGGGATCTGGTTTCCTTGTGCTCTCTGCCATTTCGCTGTGGATCATCTACAGAAATTACTCCACGCGTGGCTGGGAAACACTCGGTAAATGAAAGCGGTTGCTGTTTTCAAGAGAACAAGCCAATGATTCGAAGCATTGCGCCCGTGCCCGACGGCTCATTGGCGTATGGAGTCAATCCGATGAAGAAACCGCTCCTTGTGTTCGAAGATATTCAATCAACACCCAGGCGAAGGATCGTCACGCACCTCGGAACTGAAATCTTGACAACGCCATTGGGTTGGCTCAGTATTCCCGCGTTCTTCCTTCCGGGATTCGGTATTGGCCTCATCCTGAGGTCTGGGAGCTTCGAAGCGGTCTCTTTTCTTTTTGCCTTCGCGTCGGGATTCATCCTGTGCCTCACCAATCCAATTCATAGTCTCGGCCATATCCTGGCAGGCAAGGTGGTCCGTGCTCCGCTCGACGCGCTCTTGATCACCGCAACAAGATATGTCAACATCCATAAGACCGACCAGTTTCTCTTTTCCAGATTTCAGCGCATCGCTCGTGCCGCAGGGGGACCTGCGCTGAATATCGCTGTGGGCGTCATCGCCTTTCTCCTTTCTGAGTGGCTCGACAGCAAGTTGGTATTCTTGGCTGGGTATTTCAATGTCGCAGTCGGCCTCTGGTTACTCTCACCAATTCCTTCTCTCGACGGATGGGTCGTCTGGGGTGAACTCTTTGGATTCCGAAAACGCCTCGGTGACACGTGAGCGAAGAATCGTTCATCGGGAGGTTTTTTGTGCACGTTCACCGACGACTGAGATTGCGGTTTTGCCCCTTGAAGGGCAATTTCTTCCCTTCATGTGCATTTTTCCTTCTCATAAGTGGCAATTTGTGCTGGGAATTGCTATTTTGGAAAAGCAAAGTGCTCTTGCCAACACTACCAAACGGAGCTGATTCGACATGACAGACTGAATCAGCGCCCGGCAAGAAATTTCTTGGGTCAGCAGGTCCTTTCGATTCTTTCAGTCGCCTTGAAGGCAGCCGGAAGGTCGAATGAACTGCCAGAGTGGATTTCCCTGAGCAGCGTCATCGTTGGTTCATCGTTTCTGCGCGGAAATTCCGGAACTCCGGGAGACGATCTCGTTCTCTCTCGATTCTTCGCAGAGTCCATTAGCTTCAGCACGATTCGATTTGCAGTGGCCGGCTTGTCGATCAAACGGAAGAGTTCCGTCATAAAATCCTCACCTTATCACTTGAGTTGAAAGGATCTTCGCGAAGATCATGAACACGTATCATCACAAGTTTCATATCCCCGTTATGGGGACCGGTCATTCAATTGACACACCTATCCGGCTTGCGCACTTCGGCATATCGTCGGTCATTTCAATTATTGATGACATTCTGATCGAAAAGATCCGAAAGCATTACTCCCAAAAATTTGACCTCCCTTACAAAACTATCCCGATCTTCGCTGAAGATGCACGCGCAAATCGTATCACGGCATATCTCGAAGTCGTTCAAGAGATTGTCCGGATGAAAATGGAGGCAATCAAGAAGCTCCCTTTCTTTGCACCCAATGACAAAGAGAAATACTTCGATCTGCTGCCGGACGAGAGCTTCCTCAAGAAGGATTACCAGCGAATGCTGGCGATGAACCCGGGACCTGAGCGTGAAGCTTTGGAACAGACATTGACTGAACGAATGGTGCCTGGCTCGATCGACGTGAACGTTATGGTGAAGATTGACGGAAAACACCTCGTCAAACTTGGTCTTGAGACGCAGCAAGACCTGACGGATGCGAAAGCCGCAGTGAAAGGATTTGCGAATAGCAGCCTTAATTCGTGTCTCGTCATCTCTGCGGGACTCAATCAGGGGGTGTTCGCCTACATGACACAATTCCGGGATTTCTACCGGAATGCCGCAGGCGAAATCAAGAAGAGGATTATTCTGAAAGTGAGCGATTTTCGTTCCGCTTTGATCCAGGGGAAATTGCTCGCGAAAAAGGGACTGGAAGTGTTCGAATTTCGCATTGAGTCAGGATTGAATTGTGGCGGACACGCCTTTGCGTCAAACGGGATCTTGCTCCCGACACTCCTTCAGGAGTTCAAGGAAAAACGGGAAGAGCTTGCGGCCGAATTCAGACCGATGGTTCAGCGCTTCTATAAAGAGATCGGATGGGATTATCCGGAAGCTGCAGCAAAGAGTAACCCACTCGTGACAGTCCAAGGTGGCATTGGAACACATGGCGAGACCCGCCGAATGCGAGAGTGGTTTGGAATGGATCTCACTGGATGGGCAAGCCCGTTCTTGTTGGTGCCTGAAGCAACATGCGTGGACAACTCAACGCGGGAGCTATTGCGCCAGGCAAAGGAAGAAGATTTGTATTTGAGCGACGTCTCTCCGCTCGGAGTCGTCTTCAACAATGTGCGGAACACCGGCTCGGAAAAACACACACTCGCCGAAGCGGCCAAAGGAAAACCTGGGTCACCGTGTCCGAAGGGGTTTCTCGTCTCCAATACCGAGTTCACCGAAGCCCCTATTTGTCTTGCTTCGACAGAATACCAAACACAGAAAATCGCACAGATCGAATCGCTTGATCTCTCGGAGAATGAGAAGGAAAAGCGGAAACACGAAGTCATCATACGTACTTGCCTCTGCGAGCATCTGGGCAACGGAGCCTTGATTGCGCTCGGCATCGTTCCTGAAAACGGGCATCCGCAAGCGATCTGCCCCGGACCAAACATCGCGTGGTTCAACAGGATCTACTCCTTAAGAGAAATGGTCGACCATATCTATGGACGCGGGCCATCCCTTGTTCCCCCAGAACGTCCCCATATGTTCGCCAAGGAAGTCCTCATGTATGTCGACTATTTCGAGAAGCTCGTGAATCGCTGCGGTTACACCCAGCGCGAGATGGAGACGCTCAAGGAATTCTACGAGAACCTGGAAAAGAGCATGGATTTTTGTCTGACCGTTTCCAGGGAAATGCCGTACGAAGGCGAGAATCTCGCTTCGCTTCGTCCCGTTGTCGACAAACAACGGGAGCGATTGAGAGCTCTGAACGCTGAAGTGCAGGAGAAAGCACTGGTGGCTGTCACAGTGAACTAGGCAGGGGCAGGAATGGTTGCCTAGACGTCCTTCTTCAAAGGCGAGGATTCAAGGTGAAACTGCACCCCCTCGCGGGCGACTTCCCAGAGTCGATCTCCTCCTGTGCGACCCCCTTTGCCGGTTAAACGATTTGTTTCTCCTCTCGAGGGGGAATTCCTGCCGACGAGATCTGCGATATCTTGAAGAACATCTTCCAATCAATCAGGCGTTACACTGTTATGCTGCTGGTTGCGGCTCTCGCAGCAGTTCTGCTGTGGACTATCATCATCGTACTCTTCGAAGAGAAATTCGTCTTCTATCCTTCCTCCTATCCCGCCGGTTATTATTCGCAGCAATCTCTTAAAACCGAGGATTGCTGGTTCAACGCTGACGACGGACCGAGATTGCACGGCTGGTACATCAGGCACCAGAATCCGATCGGAACAATCGTCATGTCCCATGGGAATGCCGGCAACATTTCGCACCGTCTCGACATCCTGCGGAATCTCTTCCGCAACGGGTATAGCGTCTTCATCTACGACTACCGTGGATATGGAAGGAGCGAAGGCTCTCCGACGGAACAAGGTCTCTACAAGGATTCGCAGGCCGCCTATCGCTACGCATTAGCATTGCCGGGTGTCGATACGTCAAGGATCATTCTCTGGGGTACGAGCATCGGCGGAGTTTTTGCCGTCGAAGCCGCACTCCATCGTCAGCCGGCACTTCTTGTACTTGAATCCACGTTTTCGTCCGGGCGCGATGTTGCGGCGTCCCTTTGGCCCTATCTTCCGGTACGGTTCCTCGTTGGTGAGCGCTACAACTCTGCCTCCCGGATCAAGAGAATACACGCCCCCACCCTCTTCATCCACGGATCAAACGACGACATCATTCCAATCGCCCTCGGCAAGAAACTCTACGATTTGGCAAATGATCCGAAAGAATTCTACGAAATCGAGGGCGCAGGTCACAATGACACGTTTGTTGTCGGAACTACTGACTACTTCAGAATCGTCCGTTCATTCTCGCTTCGCTTCCTTTCTAAGGCAAAAGAAGAGATTTTTCCCCAAATCCGATAATCCTCTCCAGCAACCTTTTTCCTCTTCTCCAAGTCCAACGGGGACTCGTACGATCATCTTCACCCCTTGCGGGTCTCACCAACCTCGAGCGTACGGCTGTAACTTCACATCTCGTTTGTCCGTAACTCTTCCTAGTTGACATCACGTACAAGGGAGTATATGTCGATGAACAATAAAATCGATTTCGTCATTGCGCTGGTGGCAATGTGTCTGCTGGTCGCGAATTCGCACGCACAGGATACTCGCGAAGTCAGGAAAGCCGTGCCGCTCAAGTCCGACGGTGAGGTCTCTCTCGACACCTACAAAGGCACGATATCGGTCACTGCGTGGGACAAGCCCGAAGTTTCCATCAGTGCGACCATCGAAGCAGACGGCGGCTTCGATTCGGGCGACGATGCACAAGATGTGAAAGACACCGAGATTCGCATCGATGTATCGGACAACCGCGTAACAATCAAATCCGATTACGGCAATTTCAAACATCATCACCGCGGCTTCTGGTCCCTGTTCGGCGAGAACAGCGGTTCCATGCCTCTCGTTCACTACACCATCATGATGCCTCGGACGGCACACCTGCGAATCAAGGACTACAAGTCTCGAACGACTGTGCGCGAACTGAAGTCATCGGTGGAACTCGAGACCTACAAAGGAGAAGTCGACGTCACAAAGCTCTCCGGTTCGATCCGCATCGACACTTACAAAGGGAATGTGCGGGTCGGGTTCGCAAGTATGGCCGACAAGAGCCGGTTTGAGACTTATAAAGGCACGGTGACGGTCGCTTTGCCGAAGTCCTCCGGTTTCGAACTCGATGCAGACCTCGGTTCCCGTGCGGACTTTAACTCGGATTTCGAAGTCGAACTCCGCACGAAAGGAAAACGCCATCGGGACAGCGAGTTCCGTGGACCGATCAACGGAGGCGGCCCTTCTCTTATGATTAAGAGCGAGAAGGGATCCATCCGGCTGCGACAGCTCTGAGAAGACTCGCTCACATGAGACTCAACGTTTGAATCACCTTACTATCATGGATAGGATTATGAAAAAAAGAATCGTCATATCATCCGTCGCCGTTGTGGGCGTTGCAACAGCGGCTGTTCTTTTCTTTGGGTCCTCGAAGGCCTCAAAAGAAAACGATCTTCCAAAGGTGAAAGTTCAGCGTATGACTGTCGTCGACAAGGCGCTGGCGGTTGGGACGATCGAACCGGAGTTCGAGATATCGGTCAAGTCGAAGGTTTCCGGTGTCGTCAAACGGATCTTTGCCGATGCGGGGACGTACGTACGCGCAGGCGACCCGCTATTGGAGGTGAAGCCGGATCCGACGCCCATCGAACTAGCCGATGCAAAGCGACAAGTCCAACTCGCCGATGTTGAGCTGACGAATCTGTCGAAGGAAAAAGTTCGGCAAGAATCCATGATGAAGCAGCAGCTCGTCTCAGACAAGGAATATGAAGATTTCCAGCGGTCCTTCCAAAACGCCGAGCTTCGACGCAAGATAGCCACAGAACGGCTCGAGCTGCTTGAAAGCGGCAAAGTGAAAATCGAAGGAACGGAAATCGAATCAATCATCAAGGCGCCCATCGACGGTTTTGTCCTCAAGAAAAATGTCGAAGTCGGGGATCCCGTTGTTCCGCTGGCCTCATTTTCCGAAGGGACCGTGCTGATGAAGATGGCGAACATGGAGCGCTTGATATTCAAAGGAACGGTTGATGAAATCGATGTCGGCAAATTAAGCGAAGGCATGGAAGCTCAACTCAAGGTCGGTGCTCTGCCCAACGACACGGTGCGCGGTACCCTCAGGAAGATTTGGCTGAAGGCTGAGAAAAAGGAGAATGCCACGGTGTTCCCGATTGAACTCCTGGTGCCAAAAACCAAGAATGTCACGTTAAGAGCAGGTTATTCGGCGAATGCCAGCATCATCATCCAGAAGAAAGTTGATGTACTCACGCTTCCGGAGCGGGTTGTGACTTTCAAGAAAGACTCAACGTTTGTGACGATTGCACTGGGCGGAACGAAGGATGAAATACGGTTGATCAAGACCGGACTCAGCGACGCCATCAATGTCGAAGTCTTGTCCGGCTTGAAAGAGGGGGATGAAGTCAGGGAAAAACCGGTGAAGAAAATCGATTAGAACCGGCGAACCGGGAACCAACAATGGACTATTTCCGCACCATCATATCGGAGTTCATCGTCGACCTGCGCGCACAGAAGCTCAGGGCTTTCATGACAACCTTCGGAATCATCTGGGGGACGGTGGCGATCATCGTCCTCATTGGGTTCGGAATCGGTTTCAAGAAGCAAACAGCCGCCAACATGCACGGACTCGGCGAAAGCATCTCCATCATGTTCCCGGGCAAGACGACGAAACCCTATCAGGGATTCAACAGCGGCCGCATCATGAGCTTCCTGGAAGACGACGTGGAATTGATTCGCATGCAGGTTCCGGAAGTCGCGGTCATCAGCGCGGAGTATGCGAGAGGCGGAATGCCGGTTCGCGTGGCAGATAACATTCTCAACCCCAGCATAACGGGCATCTATCCACAATATGGTGATATCCGCAATATTATTCCCGAAGCGGGTGGACGTTTCATCAACATACCGGATGTGGAGGGACGAAAGCGGGTCGTCGTTCTCGGAGATGAGGTCAAGATCAATTTGTTCAAGGACAAGCCAGCGATCGGCGAATTGATCTATGTGGGGCAGGTACCGTTCACCGTCATCGGCGTTATGCAGAAAAAGGTACAGCCTTCGTCGTACAACATGCGGGACAAGGATCGCATTTTCATTCCGGCGACGACCTTCGCTGCTCTCTTCGGCACAATCCATCCAAACTACATCATTTTCAAGCCTGCGATTCCGGCCCAATCAGAAGAAGTAGGACGCAAGGTGCGGGAGGTCCTGAGCAAGCGATATAAGTTTGACCCAAAAGACGACGACGCCATATGGATCTGGGACACAGCGGAGTTTGACAAGTTCAGTTTCTACCTCTTTCTGGCCATTAACATATTCCTCGGTATCATCGGCAGCTTCACGCTTGGTGTGGCAGGTCTCGGCGTTGCCAACATCATGTTTATCGTCGTCCAGGAGCGGATCAAGGAAATTGGCGTCAAACGCGCCGTCGGAGCGAAAAGGGGAAACATCATGTTTCAATTCTTCATGGAGACATTTTTTATCATCTTCCTCGGTTCATCCATCGGTTTTCTTATCGCGATCGGTATCATTCAGGTCGTCCAGCTCCTTCCGATCAAGGAATACGTTGGAACCCCCGAGATTTCCTGGGAAGTTGTCGCCGTGACCATAAGCGTCCTGACAATCGTCGGCTTGTCTGCCGGATTGATGCCCGCGCGGCGCGCAGCGAACCTGGACGTGGTTGAATGTTTACGAACATGATTCACTAGACCGGCTGTCATCTTATGTGGTTTGAACTCATTAAAGAATTCTACTACGACCTGAAGTCGAACCGTCTTCGCGCGATCCTGACGTTTCTTGCGCTCACGTGGGGTACGATTTCCGTCGTGCTTCTCCTTGCCTTCGGTGAGGGTTTGGGGAAACAGATGTGGGCGGGCATGATTAATGCCGGCAACCGCATCATGATGGTGTACGGATTTGAGACAGGGATGTCTTTCGAAGGATTACCGAAGGGACGCCGGATTCGACTGCGCGAAGAGGATGTCGCCCTTCTTGAGAGAGCCATTCCCGAAATCAGCATGGCAAGTCCCCAATACCGGGTCAACGTTACGCTCACGAACGGCAGGTTCTCGACGACGACGGAATGTGAGGGAGTCAATGCTGAGTTCGAAGAGATGCGGCGGATGTATCCAATTGGAGGCGGACGATTCCTGAACGAGGTCGATGTCGCTGACTACCGCCGCTCGCTGTTTCTCGGGGTCAAGATCGCTGCGGATATTTTTGGGGAGGAGGATCCGATCGGTAAGACGCTGCTTGTGGACGGTCTTCCATTCACCATCATTGGCGTGATGCAGAAAAAAGTCCAGACCGGCATGAACAATGGTCCGGATTCTCGCCGGGCGATCATCCCCTACACGACGTTTCGAAATATCTATGGGAATAAATACGTCAATTCCATTGTCATACGCCCCCGCGATCCCGGCAAACAGCCCGTCGTAAAGCAGGAACTGTACCGCGTCCTTGGCAGGAAATATCGGTTCGATGCCGAGGATGACCGCGCATTGCGGATGTGGGATTTCATCGAAGGGGAAAAGATCGGACAGCGAGTGTTTCTTGGTGTCCAGGTGTTCCTCGGTTGCATCGGATTTCTGACACTCCTGATCGCCGGCGTCGGCGTCGCAAATGTCATGTATGTCGTGGTCAAAGAACGAACGAAAGAGATTGGCATCAAGCGGGCAATCGGAGCGAAAAAGAGCTACATCCTGTTCCAATTCATTTTCGAAGCCCTTCTGATTTCCTTTATTGGCGGTGCATTGGGCATCATCTTCTCCTGGGGCGTGGTCAGTCTTGTCCGGACGTTCCCCGCCGATGAAGGAGCCATGCAGTTCCTCGGACGGCCAATCCTCTCCTCCACAATCATGCTCTTGACAACCGGGATACTCGCAGCGATCGGGCTTGCGGCAGGCATCTTCCCCGCCCGCAAGGCAGCGAACGTCGATCCGGTCGAATCGCTGCGTTACGAGTAGCATTACACCTCCCTTGCATCTTGAATTCTCCTGATGCATTTTGTGGCATCGATCCTTCTCACGTCCGAAATCCTATGCCCAAACCACAACCGGAAAAACCGCTCGTCGTCCGCTGCCCCAATTGCAAGCAGCTCCGTGAGCCGGACTTCAACGAGACCACCCGACGCTGCGTGTGCACCATTTGTTCCGGACCGCTGGATACACAGGTCATCCTCGAGAAGAAGAAAAGAGGGATCAAGTGAGATCGGCTGCCCCATTTCTGGGCTGTTTGAGCGCTGCCTTCATGATGACGTTCGTTGGTCCTGCTCTTGCGCAGCATGGAACGGTCTCGGTTCTTATCCAAACAGAACTGGGAGATATACAGGTTGACGTCGATACAATCAAAGCTCCTCTGACCGCCAGGAATTTTCTTCGATATGTTGACGCCGGATTCTACGGCGGCGGAGAATTTCACCGGACAGTCAAACTCGACAATCAGCCCAACAACAAGGTTCTCATCGAAGTCATCCAAGGCGGTATCAATCCCAAGAATGAGCAGCAGAGCTTCCCTCCTCTGGAGCTGGAGCGCACGAGCGTAACGGGATTGCTGCACAAGAATGGTACGATTTCGATGGCACGTGGAGCACCCAATTCAGCAACTTCGGACTTCTTCCTATGCATTGGCGACCAACCTTCACTTGACTTCGGCGGCAAGCGAAATCCCGACGGGCAAGGCTTCGCGGCATTCGGCCAAGTCACAAAAGGAATGGAGATCGTGAAAAAGATTCAGGCCTCCCCGGCTGTAGGTCAGAAGCTGGTTCCCCCCATCAAGATTCTTGCGGGCTATCGTATTCCTGCAAAGTAGGCTCGCCATTCCGCTCATTCCGAGTCAGCATTCTTAATAGTAGAAACCTCCCTCCCTTGGTTCTCATTTCTGGGAAAAATCGTTCAATAGTAAACGCGTTTTCACACGAAACAGGCTGGCACGTAAATTGACGAGTTTTGAGCAACTCAGCCCTTATTCAATCCGGAGCGACCGTGTTCCTGATACTTGAAAAGAACGATCTCGCGGCAAAGGTCTACCGATATGTTATTGCGGCTCCCGACGTCGCAAAGAAAGCGAAGGCGGGGCAGTTCGTAATTCTCCGGCTCTATGAAGATGGTGAGCGGATACCCATTACACTAGCGGACTGGGATGCCAGGCAGGGAACAATCACCCTCTATGTTCAGGCGGTCGGCAAGACGACCCTTATGATGAGCATGATGAAAGCAGGCGACGCCATCAAAGACGTTGTCGGCCCATTTGGACTCCCCAGTCATATCGAGAAAGGCAAGATACTGGTTGCGCTCGGCGGAGGATTTGGTATTGCAGCCATCCATCCGATCGTCCGTGCCCACAAGTTGATCGGCAACAGAACAACTTCCATCATCGGCGCGAGAAACAAGGACCTGATGATCATGGAAGAGGAGATGCGCGCCATATCCGATGAAGTTCGCATTGCCACTGATGACGGAAGCTATGGAACAAAAGGATTTGTGACAACGATCCTCAAGAATATGCTCGAAGAGAAGGAACCCATGGATGTCGTTCTCGCGATCGGTCCCGTTGTCATGATGAAAGCTGTTTCGGACATGACCAAGCCGTATGGAGTTCAGACGCTTGTCAGCCTTAACCCGATCATGATGGATGGGACAGGCATGTGCGGTGCATGCCGTGTTGTCGTCGGCGACAAGATGCAGTTCGCCTGTGTCGATGGACCGGAGTTTGACGCACATATTGTTGATTTTGAACTCCTCATGGCGAGACAGAAAATGTACTCTCCGCAGGAGAAACTGTCGATGGAGATTTTCGAGAAAATCTGTCAAACCCAGACACAACGTGAAACCGCCGCATGGTAGCAATCTAGCCCACAACGTTACGATCAATCTTACGAAGAATGTGATGAGCAGCGACGTTAGCACGCAGGAACGGAAAAAACTCACAAATAAGGAACGGATGAAGATCCCGCGGCATCCGATGCCCGAACAGGATCCCCTCCAGCGCGCCGCAAATTTTCTTGAAGTTCCGCTCGGATACACACCTGAAATGGCGATGGAAGAAGCGGAACGGTGTCTGCAATGCAAAGACCCCAAATGTGTGGCCGGATGTCCCGTCAACGTGCAAATACCGGAATTCATCTACCACGTCGCGACAGGCAACTTCAAACTGGCAGCTCAGAAACTGAAGGAAGACAATGCACTCCCTGCCGTGTGCGGGCGAGTTTGTCCGCAAGAAGAGCAGTGTGAAGTCGTGTGCACTATCGGTGCGCGCGTGGAGCCGGTTGCGGTTGGTCGCCTAGAACGCTTTGTCGCAGACTGGGAGCGTTCATCCGGCACTATCGAAATCCCTACACTCCCGCCGCCGACGGGGAAAAAGATCGCGATCATCGGCGCGGGTCCGGCAGGATTGACCTGCGCGGGCGACCTCGCCAAACTTGGACACTCGGTGACGATTTTTGAAGCACTGCATAAGGCAGGCGGAGTTCTGGTGTATGGTATCCCCGAGTTTCGACTACCAAAGAAGATCGTGGAGGCGGAAGTCAACTACGTCGAGAAGCTGGGAGTGGAGATCAAATGCGATTTCGTCGTCGGCATGACTCGTACGATCGATGAATTGATGACGGAGGATGGTTTTGACGCCATCTTTATCGGAACGGGGGCAGGGCTTCCCTATTTCCTGGGTGTGCCCGGAGAAAACTTGAACGGCGTCTATTCAGCCAACGAGTTTCTCACGCGCGTGAATCTCATGAAGGGGTACGATTTCCCGAACAATGCCGACACACCAGTCCCGATGGCGAAACGTGTCGCCGTTATCGGTGGCGGCAACACGGCCATGGATGCCGCACGCACAGCTCGACGTCTCCCCTGGACTGAAAAAGCTTACATCATCTATCGTCGGTCACAAGTCGAAATGCCCGCTCGCAAAGAGGAAATTCACCACGGTGAACAGGAAGGTGTTGAGTTTTTGCTGCTGACGAATCCGACCAGATTCCTGGGCAAGGATGGCTGGCTGGTGGGGATGGAGTGTCAGAAGATGGAGCTTGGCGAACCAGATGCATCCGGACGTCGCCGACCCGTGCCGATCAAAGGAAGCGAATTTGTCATTGACGTCGAAGCGGCAATCGTCGCGACTGGAAACGGATCCAATCCACTCATCAACAAAACCACGCCTGGCCTACAAACAAACAAGCACGGCAATATCATCGCTGACGAAGGAGGCAAGACATCGCGTGAAGGTGTCTGGGCCGGAGGCGACATCGTGATTGGTGCTGCAACTGTCATCAAAGCGATGGGCGCGGGAAAGAAAGCTGCGCAGTCAATCCATGAATATGTGATAGCAAAGAAAACTTAGAACAACAAATACGCTCGTCTCGCATCGCCCTTGATGAAGCTCCTTCCATCAGGGGCGATTTCGTTTGTAGTGCACAGATCCCTCAACGCAACCCTTCCTGAAAGTGGTTTAGAACTTTCCTGCTTTCGGCTCTTCATCAAGCCACGGCAAGCAACCTAATTTCAGAAGATTAAATCTGTTATTGATGCATAATGCAACATATCGTCTTCGATGTGATTTTCTACAAGACGGATTCTGAAAGTGAGAAATTCATCAATTTCCTTCTCACAAAAAAAAAGAATTCTTTGTCTGAATATTCAAATCTGACATTACGGCTTCCGGAGAGTTCGGTTTCATTCAAAAAAGGCCTGCGGAATATGGAGCATCTTCACCTTTGGGAAATTCCGAGGCACAGATGTTGCAGTCCTTTTGCTAATACTGAGCAAGAGCGTTGCGTTGGGGAAATGTAGGCAGTCGATTCTTTCGTCCCTATTTCAAGCTCGGCACTTCCCACGCGAGTACGTTTCAAGCGAAGTCTGATCAGAGCCGTCGGAACAACTCTCTGACATGTGCTGGTCATCTCACTCACGATCAATCACAACTCACTCAACCTCACGAAAGGAACAAACTATGAAGCGAACAACGACGGTTTTCTCGAGCTTGCTTCTGGTCATCCTCTTGTTGGCTCCTGTCACGGAGATCGTGGCGCAGATCGTTCATATCGATCCGATTGCCATTACTCCGAAGACGAGAGTGAAGCCAACAACCTCTGCGACAGATTCAACATACTGGGCAACGCTGGGTCTTTCCAATGTCCCTCCATTCGTGCCTGTATATTTGAATGCAGACACGACGGGATCCACGACGGCCGCCACCGGCTTCACATGGGTTCTTACCGCGAAGCCGACCGGTTCGACTGCGACTCTGTTCGGAGCTAAGAGCACTACGACGGAACCCACGACCGCGAACAGTTCGGTGAACTTCAAACCTGACTCTGTCGGAATGTATATTGTGACCGTGACTGTTGCTCCGAGCAACGCTAGCCACACCGACACGGTTATCGTTGAAAAATATGCCGGCGTATCCGCAACATACCCCGGCTGCGGTGTATGCCACGCTGCCAATTACAATACGTGGAAAACCAGTAATCACGCAACGATCTACAATCGTGCACTCCGAGGGATGATAGAAGCAGAAGGAGTCCCGGGAGCGGTCAACGGCGTCTACAAGGAAAGCAGCTGCGCAAAATGTCACACGACTGGATACGACAAGAGCGCCAACAATGGTAACTATGGCTATCTCGCGTACAAGAGCGGTTGGGACACAACATGGCACAAAGGATACGCGGAATATCAAGGCGAGGATATTATTCCGTACGGCGATTCGACTGCAGTGAAACTCATGAACAGCACGTATCCACAGCTGGTAAACGTGGCGACGATCGGATGCGAAAGCTGTCACGGACCTATGGCGGACCACCCGACCGATTCCGCAAACAAGTACAAGAGAGGCAAGACTTTCGCAGCAGGGGCCTGCAACTATTGCCATGATTCTTCCACGAAACATTCCATTGGCGCGCAGCATGCGTCTTCGAATCATGGAAAGATGCCTGTGAACGGACACGCATCCAACATCGGCTGCTACCCATGCCACAGCGGAACTGCATTCGTCAAGTTTGTCAACAAGGGTGCAGATACCACTGGAATCTGGTCTCAGTGGAGCATCGCCGCAGACGGAGACTATCCGGTTACATGCGCAGTCTGTCACGATCCACATGATGGCAGCAAACCGGCTCAACTTCGCACGGTTACCGCTCCGGCGAAATTCAAGAACGGCCAGACTATTCCTCCACCGGTCTCCGGCTCAAGCGCAGGGCGTGTTTGTATGACGTGCCACAGCGGCCGATATAGTGCGAACACCAGGATTACGACAACAGCACCATATTATGGTTTCACAGATCGTTTCGGTCCGCACTATAGTGTACAGACCGATATGCTTCTTGGGTATAATGCGTATCAATATGGAGATACGACAATCACGGGAATTAGCACGCATGCCGGACTCAAAGACGAATGCGCGACGTGCCACATGCCGATGACATCGGCAGGAACTCCCAAGCATACCTTCTCCATGACGGATACAACCGGAGGAGTACATGACGTCGTTGATGCCTGCAAGGACTGCCATGGCGCAAATATTACCAAGTTTGACGACATCAAGGCGGGTGCAGATTACGACCGCGATGGAAAAATCGAAGGAGTTCAGAGCGAAATCGCAGGCTTGCTTGCTCTCGTGAAGTCAAAGCTGCCAAAGGATGCCGCTGGTCAACCTGTCTCCATGCGAGTGGATTCGTTGAAGGTAAAGAATCAACCCAAGACTATTCAGGATATCTACAACTACTACTTTGTGGTGGACGATTTCAGTAATGGCATGCACAACACGAAGTACGCCGTTGCACTTCTGACGAAAGCCATGGGATGGACGTTGACCGACGTGAAGATGGTCAGCCAGAAAGTCCCGACCGCTTTCGAACTTGGTCAGAACTATCCAAATCCATTCAATCCGTCGACATCCATCAGCTTCTCGATTCCGCAGCAAGAGCATGTTGTGATCGCGATCTACGACATGCTTGGAAAAGAAGTGAATAGGATCGTCGACAACACGATGGCGGCGGGAACATTCAAAGCCACGTGGAAAGGTGATGCACAGAATGGTGAAAAGGTGCCCAGCGGAGTCTATTTCTATAGAATCCAGGCCGGTTCCTTTAGCGCAGCGAAAAAGATGTTGATGCTCAAGTAGTCAGTGCTGGTTGGTCAGGCACGCAACTCATGCCTGACCAATGCGTTTCGAGGTATCCCAAGGCATCGAATTGTTGACGCACTGATTCCCCCTTCAGTGCAATCCAGACCGATGCCCCGACAGTGCCCACGACATGTGTTGATCCCCTTCAACGATGCGTGGGCACTTTCTTTTGGAGTCTTGCGATTTCCCTCCAGTTGACAGTACCAGCCCGGAGCCAATCTCCTCATTTCGGCGATTTTCGCTAACGGCAGAGTATTGAACTTCCAACTTCGAAGGTTTCAGTGTAGGTTTCCCAAAAAAAGGAAGTCCTGCCTGCTTACGAAGCAATTCTGGGAATGGCGAATAATTCAACAGGCTTAATTATCTGAATTTGCCCATATTTTCAATATTCTTGATTCAAGAGCCGACAGTTTCACAGGCACAGATTTTGCGGATGTTTTGGTGTCGCACATGATTCCAATGCCCAGAAAACTCCAAAAACAGTCATTCCAATTGGCTCACCGCACCACCAAAGCCAAGAGTATTTCCCCATTTGTTCATCCCCTATCAATACAATGCTTCAAACTAATATCTCCATCAACTTACCTCAAGAAGGAGGATTTATGAAGAGACATCTACTCACCTGTTCAGTCCTGTTGGTGATGCTCTCGATCGTCCTGTCCGGGCTTGCGTTGTCTCAGACGCAGACTGGTCAGATATTCGTGAAAGGCGTCTCTGACAGGTTCAAAAAAGCAAACAACGATGAGCCAACGACTGGATTGAAGTCTGTCGGCGTTGGAACACGCGTCGTGATGGTGCCAAGGGTTCTTTCAGGAACCGCAGGCAAGTACCAAGACACACTCAAGGCCATTTCCTCCGCCGTCTGGACGCTCACGGGTCCCGGTGGAAGCACCGCTGCGATTCAAGACACCGGGGCAGGTCTCAATGGAACGGTTGTCTACTTCATCCCCGATCTCGTCGGGGGCTATACAGTTTCTATGACGGCGACGACGGCGCTAGGGACAACATCTTCTGTCTCGATCACGGTTAACGCCGCAAAATTTGTCGGAGCCGGGATCAGCCTAACGGCAAGCGGAACTCCCGCTTCTTGCGGTTGTCACCAAGGTTCACTGCAAAAGAACTTCACGGATTGGCAAAAGACAAATCATGCCACAGCAGTGAAGCGGAAACTTGATGATCCGGCACACGGCATTGGCATTTACTCGTATTCTGATTGCATGTCTTGCCACGCCGTAGGATACGATCTGAAAGCATCTGGCAATGATGGTTGGGATGATATCGCAGCACAAGACACCTCGTTCAGAGCGTTCTTCCCGCCACGAGTTCCTAACGCACCCGGCGTGTGGGATACTCTCAAGACTCGCTATCCCAGCTTGATGCGATTGGCAAGCATACAGTGCGAAAACTGCCACGGACCGGCCAGCGAGCACGTGAAGGGTGGCGACAAGACAAAACTCGACGAATCGCTTTCGTCCGATGTGTGCGCTCCCTGCCACTTCTCAAACGACCGACACGCAATCGGATACGCATGGGCATCTTCAGCTCATGCGAAGTCGACGTATGAAGGTGCATCCCTGCCCCAGTACACAGATCGTCCGATTTGCGCAAAGTGCCACACAGCACAAGGATTCATCGAACAGACGATCAACGGCAAGCCCGAGCCTATTGTTGCGTCTGGCGCACTCGTCTATCCGAATCCGATGCCCGTTGGCTGCACAACATGTCATGATCCACACGAAACAAAGAATCCGCAGCAGCTCCGTGTCGCAAGCGTAGCCGATGCATGCACAGAATGCCACACGACTCGCCTGAGCTCACGCGGTGGACTCCATACCTCTCACCAGGGCTCGATGCTGAATGGAGCCAACGCACCGGCATTCACCCTTGCTAATCTCAGTGCTTTCATGGCAAACACCAGCTCGGCCGCGACGGCTCTTGGAAAATGGAGCGGATGGGAATACCCCGGATACTTCTACGACAACTCCACGCACAGCACCATCGAAGACCGCTGTGTGGTGTGCCACATGGCAAAATCGCCCTCTTTCATCGCATCGGAGAAGTCAAACTTCACAGTTCCCGATACCATGATCAACAAGTTGGGAGGGCACACTTTCATGGTCGCGGCCACGCTTAACCGGGCCACCGACACCGTTACCGTTCTTAATCCTACTGGTTGCGCCGAATGTCACGGAGAAGTGGGAGTCGAATACGTCGAACTGACGCAGGCAAAGACCAAAGGTCTTCTGAAGACGCTCTACAATTTGTTACCCAAACGTGATACCGTCGTTACAGCTGTCAATACGAATGGGAGTCCCATTCTCTTCCCCGACAGCGTCCGATGGCAGAATCAGAAATCCTATCCGGCGAGTGTCAAAATCAAGTTGACCGTTGTAGAAAAGGCCGCTGCATACAATTACGCCTTTGTAACGAACGACGGAAGCTATGGCGTTCACAACTTCAACTATTCGAAGGAACTCTTGTTGTCGTCCATCGATCAGCTCTTGCTTGGCACTGGTGCTGCCAATATCGCACAGATCAAAGATATTCCTGGCGACAACGGCAAGCAGGTCCAGGTCGTTTGGAACAAGTTCCCGGCAGAGGCGTCGAGTTTCAACCGGCTCGTGTCCTATGGCGTCTGGCGTCAGGATCCATTGCTCCCTGCCTCAGGTATTCCGTACCAGACGGCGAGCTCGTTCACCGAAGTCATCAAGAACGGGACAGTCGGCAGCCAGTTCGTCATGGCCGGAGTAGTGTGGGCCTATGTGGCATCAGTGCCTGCTGCCAACCTTGCACAGTACTCCTACATCGCACCGACCGTGTTCGATTCAACGAAGACCGGCGGAATGAAGTTTACGCAGTTCTACATTTCGGGCCATACGGCCGACCCGACGTATGTCTACAAGTCGGCAGTCGACAGCGGCTACTCACTGAACAACCTCTTCCCGCTGGCACCGTCGGGCATCGCAGCAAGCTCGAACGGTCAGGGCGTTACGATTAAGTGGGATCAACCGTCGCAACGGGATGGCGACGTTGTTCAGTACGAGGTCTTCCGAGGCTCAACGGCCAACTTCACACCGACAGCGCCAATCGCAACGGTCAACCTTGCCAATATGTACCTTGATGCCACTGTCACCAGTGGCACGACGTACTACTACAAGGTCCGCGCGATCGACAATGGCGGCAACAAGGGTGATTTCTCAATTGAAGTCAGCCTGAAGGCCACGAGCGTTGAGCAACTGACGGGCATTCCGACCGAATTTTCGCTTGGTCAGAATTATCCGAATCCGTTCAACCCGAGCACGCAGATCCGCTTCGGAATCCCGAACCAGGCATTCGTGAAGTTGATGATCTACAGTGTTTCCGGTGAACTGGTCAGGACACTCGTGAATACCGAAATGTCCGCCGGCTTCTACGGTGTGACATGGAACGGCATGAACAGCGATGGACAATCCGTCAGCACCGGTGTGTACATCTACCGTGTGCAGGCTGGCAGCTTTGTATCGTCGAAAAAAATGCTTCTCTTGAAGTAAGGCATCGAACCGCTGACGCGCCGCCTCTCCTTGGCGGCGTAATCCAGATAGATGCCTGAGCAGTGCCCGTGACAAGCGTTGATTCCCTTCAACCTTTCGCGGGCACTTTTATTTTCAATCCTGGAATTTGTTCCTCTTGTAGAACGGTCAAATCCGTGGTACCTTGCCTTCGGTGAATGCAACTCCACTTTCAAGCATATGGGAGCGGTTTTCCGCTCATTATCCTCCACGGCCTTTTCGGTATGCTGGACAATTGGCATACCGTTAGCCGTTCACTCGGAGCAGATTTCCGTGTCTTTGCCCTCGATCAGCGGAATCACGGCCGCTCTCATCATTCGGAAACATTCACGCTGGAAGCAATGGCTGAGGACGTGGTCGATTTCATGGATCAGGAGGGAATTGCGAGCGCCTTCCTCCTCGGTCATTCCATGGGGGGAAAGACAGCGATGCAGGCTGCATTATCACAACCAGACCGGGTGCAAAAGCTCATCGTCGTCGATATTGCGCCACGATCGTATGCTTCGCAGCATTACGGCATTTTGGAGGCCCTTACATCGATCGACTTGAGCCAAATGAGATCCCGAGAAGATGTCAATTCAGGACTATCACGATGGATCCCAAGGTTGGATGTTCGACAATTCCTGATGAAAAACCTGGCCCGAAGAGACGACGGCACGTACCAGTGGAAAATGAACTTTTCGGTCATCCAGTCCAACTATCGGGAAGTCCTTAAAGAGGTCGTGTGTGACAAGCCATTTCAAAAGCCATCATTATTCATCCGGAGCATCAAATCGTCCTACCTCCTCGAAAGTGACCGTCCGTCAATTCTCCGGCTCTTTCCGAATTCGTCGATAGCAGACTTCGAGACCGGTCATTGGATCCATGCGGAAGCTCCGGACCTCTTCATCTCGACTGTCAAGGATTTTCTTCAGCGATCCGACTGAGGGTATCAATCGTTTGCTGGACCAGATCGCTCCGCTTCAATCGCGATTTCAAGAACAAATCGAGCAAAGTCCTTGAGGGGATTGCGAAACTGCCCTGCTGGATTTTCGTGCACGTTTTTGCTTCTCAGACCTTTGAGGGCTACATTTCGACGGGAGTTTTCTTTCGATTACGCAACAATTCTGCCCTTTTTCCGTTGAAGAGGGAATGTTTCATCCCCGCCACATTCAATAAACCCTAATTGGAGGTACAACTTATGCGTTTCCTACGAATGCTGGTTCTTTTCTTGGCTTGCTCAGTTGTTGTGTCAGCCGCCTCAATGGCCCAGAAATCTGGAGGAAAAGGCAAGCTGAGCGCCATCGACATCCAATACAAGAAGTTCACCCTGGACAATGGTTTGACGTTAATTGTCCATGAAGATCACAAAGTCCCCATCGTCGCCGTCAATGTTTGGTATCATGTCGGTTCGAAGAATGAGAAACCAGGCAAGAGTGGCTTCGCGCATGTGTTCGAACATCTGATGTTTAACGGAAGCGAGAACTTCAACGACGATTACTTCCAGTCCCTCGAGCGCGTCGGTGCAACCGATCTGAACGGAACAACAAATGAAGACCGTACGAACTATTTTCAGAATGTTCCAACCTCAGCGGTCGATCTGGCCCTCTGGATGGAGTCTGATCGCATGGGACATCTGCTCGGCGCTATCACACAAGCAAAGCTCGACGAGCAACGCGGTGTTGTCCAGAACGAAAAACGGCAGGGTGAGAACGAGCCGTACGCGGTCACCGAAGAATTGATCATCAAGAGTACTTTCCCGGCCGGACATCCTTACTCCTGGTCTGTCATTGGATCCATGGAAGACCTCAATGCGGCCTCTCTCGCAGACGTGAAAGAGTGGTTCAAGACTTACTATGGTGCCGCCAACGCTGTCCTTGTTGTCGCAGGAGACATTACAGCAGACGTAGCTTACGAAAAAGTAAAGAAGTACTTCGCCGACGTTCCATCCGGACCGCCGATCGCGAAGCACAATCTTTGGGTTGCGAAACGAACCGGCATGCAG
>Ga0315286_10000065_pt1 | contig 68569 bp, 63 predicted proteins | sample YL17G10_0_MG_FD_205038 | JGI IMG/M metagenome (GOLD analysis project Ga0315286, IMG submission 205038) | Sediment microbial communities from Yellowstone Lake, YNP, Wyoming, USA - YL17G10_0 | ecosystem: Environmental > Aquatic > Freshwater > Lake > Sediment | place: USA: Wyoming | collected...
GGAATCCTTCCAGAACAAGGTGGAGGCGGACGGCAGCTACACGGTGCTCGTCCGGAACATCGAGGCCCAGGGCGGCGGAAGGATCATACACGGCGACGGAGCCGTCTACCAGAAGGTCAAGTTCGATGCGATCATGTTCAGGCCCATGCTCCATGAGGTCATAGAGGGAAGCATCTGCGAGGTACTCAAGTTCGGGGCATTCGTCCGTTTCGGCCCCTTGGACGGCCTGCTTCATATCAGCCAGATCATGGATGACAGGATAGACATAGACGTCGAGGGTCGGAGGCTCGTCGGCAAGGACACGAAGCGGGAGCTTAGGCTTGGTGACAGCGTCCGTGCCAGGATAGTCTCGCTGAGCATAAACGAGAGGAGCCCGAGGGAGAGCAAGATCGGCCTGACGATGCGACAGCCTGGCCTGGGCAAGCTCGAATGGATAGAAGAGGAGCGCAAGAGGCGCGAGGAGAAGAAGAAGGAATGAAGATCGAAAGAGCCTGCAAGCGCTGCAGCTCCATCACGGAAGAGGCCAAGTGCCCTCTCTGCGGAGGCGACACCTCGAAGGAGTGGCAGGGATACGTCGTGATCATCGACCACGCCAAGTCCGAGATCGCGAGGAGAATGGGCATCCATGTCAACGGCAAGTTCGCCCTCAGAGTTCGCTGATACATTCCCAGAAGAAGACCTTGAGCTCCCGAACGACATGAGGGAGGAGCTCGCCAAACCCTTTGGACAGATGGTGCCCGCACGGGCACTGAGGAAACACATCGAAGGCAGCCCCAGGGTAATAACGGTCGGGGATGTCGTAACCATCACTCTCCTTCAGATGAAGATGGAGCCCGATGTCGCGGTGTTCGACTACAAGACCCAGCGCTCCGAGGACCACAGGGCCAAGGAGCGCATCTCGAAGATGAGCGGCAAGATGGTCAAGGTCGAGAACCCGCCCGGGAAGATCACGCGCGCGCTGTGGCGTGCAGTGAAGGCCGCTGTCAGCGCGAAGGAGCGGATCAAGATCGAGGTCGTCGGAGAAGAGGACCTCGCGGCGCTGGTCGCGATCGCAACCGCGCCGAAGGGAGCACATATCATATACGGCCTGCCCCAGAGGGGCCTCGTGGTCGTCGAGGTGGACGACAGGGCGAGGTCCGTCGCGGTGGCCGCGATAAAACGAATGGCAAGGTGAGTCAGTGGAGATCGAGATAGTATCCAAGGAAGAGAACCAGCTGCTGGACCGAACAGAGATCACTTTCAAGGCGGTACACCCGAAGGAAGGGACTCCCCAAAGGGAGGTCGTCAGGGACAAGTTGTCGGCGCTTCTCAAGGCCCCGAAGGAGCGGGTCATAGTCGACGGAATGAACTCCGAATTCGGCATGATGGAGACGGTCGGATACGCAAAGGTCTACCATACAAAGGAGGCCGCCATGAAGTTCGAGCGGATGCATGTTCTCGTGAGGAACAAGCTGAAGGAGAGGGTCAAGGTCGAGAAGAAGGCCGCGACCAAGGCACCAGTGGCTGCTCCAAGGGCAGTTAAGTCTGCAGAGAAACCTGCCGAGAAGCCGGCGGAGAAACCCGCCGAGAAACACGCCGAGAAGAAGGCGGACAAGCCGGGCGAGAAGAAAGCGGAGAAGCCAGCTGAGAAGAAAGCGTAGGTGAACTCAAATGGCCGACAAGCAACCAAAACCAAAGCAGATCAGGGTCGCCAAGAAGGATTACTTCAAGGTCGAGGGCGGGAAGCTCACTAGGAGCAGGAAGCACTGTCCGAAGTGCGGTCCCGGCGTGTTCATGGCGGAGCATGCCAACAGGGTCTCCTGCGGAAAGTGCGGCTATACGGAGTTCAAGAAGGGCAAGTGAGACGACCTCCAATCTTGCGGCAAGCTTTTTCCTGGGTCCGTCTCTCTAGGTTAGTGAGTCGCCATGAGGGGTTCTAGGGTCGCAAGGGAGAAGAGGACCGTCTCGGCCATGGTCAGGATGTACTGCAGGGGAATCCATGGTGGAAGGAACCTCTGCGAGGATTGCAGGGATCTTCTGCATTATTCTGAGAGGAAACTCGACGGGTGCCCCTTCAAGGATTCGAAACCCACTTGCGCGAAATGCTCGGTCCACTGCTACGAGGCCTCGATGCGAGCCAGGATGAGGTCGGTGATGAGGTACTCGGGACCTAGGATGTTCATCAGACATCCGGTCCTGGCGATTGCACACGTCTCGGACCGAAGGGCGAAGTCTCCGGGGAAGGTCTGGGGGATTTGATTTCTGGTGGCAGCTCGGGCACCTTTTGCAGGTGGCACGCTACCAGGTGACCGTTCCCCACGTCAACCAGAGGCGGCTCGATATTCTTGCACCCTTCCTGGACGTAGGGGCATCTAGGGTGGAACCTGCAGCCCTTGGGAGGGTTGATCGGGCTTGGGACCTCTCCCTCGATCCCCTTCCTGGTCTTCCTCAGCTTGGGGTCAGGCATGGGGATGGATGCGATGAGCGCTTGCGTGTATGGATGCAAAGCGTTGCTGAGGAACTCGTCGGCTGGAGCGAGCTCGATGATCTTCCCTAGGTACATCACAGCTATCCTGTCGCTCATGTGCTCGACGACTGAGAGGTCGTGGGAAATGAAGAGATAGGTCAGCCCGAATCTCTTCTGGAGCATCTTCAAGAGGTTCAAAGCCTGAGCCTGGACTGATACATCGAGGGCTGAAGTCGGTTCGTCAAGGACGATGAAGTCAGGCTCTAACGCAAGCGCGCGGGCAAGAGCTATCCTCTGCTTCTGTCCTCCGCTGAATTCGTGCGGCAGCCGCGTCAGGTGACTCTCCGACAACCCCACCTGCTCGATGATCTGGCGTATCTTCTCCCGTTCCACCGTAGCTCGGTCACCGACCATGGACTTCGGCGGGCCGTGTATCCTGAACCCTTCGCCGACGATCTTCTCGACCGTGAATCTGGGGTCCAGGCTGGAGTAGGGGTCCTGGAAGACGATCTGCATGCGGGCTCTAAGGGCCTTCAGTCTCGTCTTGTCCTTGTAGTTGATGCAGTACTTCTTCGCGACTTCCAGGATTGCCGATTCGATGATCTTCCTGATGTCGCCCTCGTGCATGTCTAGCTCACCAGTTCCAGCAAACCTGGATGCCGATTTTCGGATTTTGTCGGCGTCTGTGCATAGGTGCTTCTTCTTGTCATCCGCGATGTCGCACTCGCCGGAACCGAATAGGGCGCTAAGCGCATCCGCAACGCGCAGAGCATCGGAGGCAGACATCTTGCCCGGTCTGATGCTGTCCCGCACTCTCACAAGTGCTTTGAAGTTGTCCACGACGCTCTTCGGAGTCTCGAAGAATGTGTACCCTCCAGTAGGCGGGATGAGCATTAGCAGCGATCTCCCGACCGTGGTCTTCCCGCACCCGGACTCTCCCACGAGACCGAGCGTCTCACCTTTCTTAATCGAGAGGTCTATGCCATCCATGGCGTGAACATGTGCAACGACCCTCGAGAACACACCTTTCTTGACCGGGAAGAGCTTCTCTAGCTTGACGATTTCCACGAGGGGTGACTCGGTGGACTCCTGGGTCGCGTCAGCGGACACTCTGCTTCTCATCTCCCAAACGGTACAGATGACAGGATACGAAGTGCCCCGGCGACACCTCGACCCTGGTCGGCTTCTTTGACATGCAGAGTTCGTTTGCCCTGTCGCACCTATCGACGAACGCACACCCTGGGAACGGTATCATCAGGTTCGGAACAGTGCCCCTTATGACCGCCAGCTCATCCTTCTTCTCCCCAAGTTTCGGGAAGGCAGAGAGCAGGCCCATCGTATATGGGTGCAGAGGCCGGGCGAAGAGTTCGAAGGTTTCCGCGTCCTCGACGATCCTCCCCGCGTACATTATGCAGACCCTGTCGCACGTTTCTGCGACGACCCCGAGGTTGTGCGTTATTAGCATCATCGAGCTACCGGTCTTGCGGGCAAGGTCCTTCAACAGGTTCAGGATCTGGGCCTGTATTGTGACATCCAGTGCGGTCGTCGGCTCGTCCGCTATCAGGAGAGCCGGAGAACACGAAAGCGCCAGGGCGATCATCACCCTCTGCTTCATGCCACCGCTGAGTTCGTGGGGGTACTGCTTCATCGCGTTCTTCGGGTCCGATATCTTCACCAGGTTGAGCATCTGCAGCACCTTAGCACTGAGCTTCGCCTGGTCGTAGATGCCCTGGTGGAGGGAGATCACCTCTCCCAGCTGCGAGCCGACAGTGAACACAGGGTCCAGCGAGGTGGCAGGGTCCTGGAAGATCATCGATATCATCTTCCCTCTGACGCTCCTCATCTGATCGTTCGTGAGCTTCAGAAGCTCGTTGCCTTTGAATCTGATCGAGCCTGCGGTGATCCTCCCCGGCCTCGGCACTAGCCTAAGGATTGAGAAAGCGGTCATGCTCTTGCCGCAGCCCGTCTCGCCAACGATGCCCAGAGTCTCCTTCTCGTAGATGGTGAGATCGATGCCATCGAGCGCAGTCACCGTTCCCTCGGAGAGGAAGAACTGCACCCGCAGGCCTCGGATGTCGAGGATCGCTTTCCTGCCAGAGAATGGCTCATTCGAAGGGATCATAGTCTCAGCCCCTTCATCCGTGGATCGAGGACGTCTCTCAGGCCGTCCCCGAGGAGATTGAATCCCAAGACGGTTATGAGCAGCACGACACCTGGGAATGTTGAGATCCAAGGCGCTTCGTGGAGGGCATCTAGGCCGCTGTGGAGCATGTACCCCCAGCTCGGGGTCGGCGGCTGCGTCCCAGCTCCGAGGAAGCTGAGGCTGCTCTCGATGGTGATGGCGTCAGCGACCCCCACGGATGCCCAGACAATCAGCGGGGCGATGCAGTTCGGCAACACGTGCGTGAACATGATGCGTCTGTTGTTGGCACCCAGGGCTCGGCTGGCTTCAACGAAAAGTCGCTCCCGGACGCTGAGCGCCTGGCCTCGCATCAGCCGGGCGAAGCCCGCCCAATAGGAGATCGATATGGCGATGATAACGTTCGTGAGGCTTGGACCCAGGGCAGCAGCAAATGCTAGCGCGAGGAGGAACGCGGGGAATGTCCAGAATAGGTCAATTGTGCCCGCAATCACGTAGTCGACGGTTCCGCCGAAGTAGCCTGCCGTGAGACCCATGACCACTCCTATCAGCAGCGAGAAGACGATGGCAAGCGTCGCGACAACGAGGGATATCCTAGCTCCCCAGAGGACCCTGCTGAAGACGTCCCTGCCGAGCTGATCAGTTCCGAACCAGTGGCTTGAAGAAGGCGCTTGCAGCAGGTCCGGGCTCAAAGCCGTCGGCTTTGCGACCGGCAGCCAAGGCGATAGGACGGCGAGGAGTGTGACTACAAGTATGATGGTGAAGCCAGTGACTACCATTCCGTTCTTTCGACCTCTCGTGAAGATGTCCACGAATGTCTGCCTAGCTCCGCCGAGCATCCTCCATGAAAGGAGTCTGTCACTGAGCCTACCGCGTATCCTCGTCATCCGAGCCTCACCCTTGGGTCAGCGAAAGCGTATAAGATGTCTGCAACCAGGTTGCCAAGTATGACGAAGAAAGCGAGCACGAGGATGCAGCCCTGGACAGTCGGGAAATCTGAGCCTGTTATGGAGTCTGTTATCAGCATTCCGATCCCAGGCCACGCGAAAACGGTCTCAACGATCACGGCTCCTCCGACGAACCAGCCTATGTCGAGGCCAATGACCGTTATCACTGGCAGAATAGCATTCTTCATGGCGTGCTTGAAGATGACATCCCTCTCGGGCAGCCCCCTCGAGCGGAGCTGCGTAATGTAGTCCTGTCTCGCCACCTCGAGCATGCTAGAACGCATCATCCTGGTCGTGAGTGCGGCATTTCCCAGACCCAGGGTCATGGCTGGGAGGATTAGACTCTTGAAACCACCGACGGTGCCCTCTGTGGGAAGAACGTGAAGATATACCGAAAAGAGTAGCATCAAGAGGATTCCCAGCCAGAAAGCGGGCATAGCATATGCGACTAGAGTGAAGACCATCACTGAGCGATCCTTCCAGGTGTTCTGCCTTAGAGCGGAGAACACGCCGAGGGGAATCCCAAGGCTGTAAGATATCGTAAGGCCGATGGCCATCAGCTCAAGTGTCCTAGGAAGCTTCTCAACAATGAGCGAGCTGACGGACGTTCCCGTAGTGCCTTGTGCGACGGAGCTACCAAGATCTCCGTGCACCAGGTTCACGAGGAATCTCCCATACTGCACGATGATAGGCTGGTCGAATCCGTACTTCTCCCGAATCTTCTGGATGTCTTCCACAGATGAGTGCGGAGAGCGCAGCTGGGCCACAGGGTCCCCCGTCAGATACAGCATCAGGAACACAATTAGAGTGGCGAGTACAACGACCGGTATGGCTAGGATGATCTTTCTGATGATGTACGAGATCAAATCCGCCATCGATTGCTTCCCCTCGGCCCTAATTCAGTTGGTGTGTTTCTCCCCCGTGCGTCCAATCCTACAAGGCGGACGAATATGGTAAATGAAATGGAAAGGGTTTCAGGGTTCGAAGCCTATATCAGGTCCACGTCCGTGATATCAATCACTTGTTCTTGCCCCAGGGGGTGGACGTACCATCCCTCGACATTGTCGTGGATGGCAACGATCTGATGCCAGAACAGGATTGGTGCCCACGGTGCCTGCGTCAACAGCCTGATGTGACCTGCCGTTGCGTTGTCAGAGAACTGCTTCTCCGTCTCCGCGTAGGTCCAGTTCGTCACGTAGTCGTCGAAGACATCGTCCATGTACCAGCCCGTGTTTGATTCTCCGGCTGCCCATGTGCCGAAGTGCCAGTCGAGTATCTCGGCCCTCGGCCAGGAATACCAGAACAGGATGGCCTCCTGCTCTCCATTGGACGCCTTGTCCCTGAGGGCGTCCTCTTGGTACTGCGTCAGGGCGACATGGACTCCCATAGCCTGGAACTGAGCCTGGACGAGCTCTCCCATTAGGACATCCTCACCCTTGTTTGTTGTCCACAGGTGAAGCGTCAGTTCGTCCATGGTCGAGTTCTCCAGCCAGATGTCGCTGTCGCGGTTTGTCCAACCTGCTGTGGCGAACAGCGCCGCCGACTTAGTCACATTGTACGTGAAGTTGTACTGAGCCGGCACCTTCGTCGATTCGGGCTCGATTGGCGAGAGGTAGTTCACACCCTCCTGTCCATAACCATGCCACACGGTATTCAAGATCTGGGTCCTGTTGATGGCATAGGCGAAGGCCTCCCTGAGAGGAACGCTCGTCCATGGAGTCTTGTTGCAGTTGAATTCGACATGGTACGTCCCCTGTCCTGGGCCCGTTATCACGGTCACGTTGTCGGTGTTCAGGTAGGTCTCGATCTTGTTCGGTGGCACCTGGTTCAGTATTTGCACGGCGCCGCTCTCGAATGCTACAAGCCTTGCCGCGGTGTCGGGCATGATCCGGTAGATCACCTTGTCGATCTTGGCTGGCCCCTTGTTAGTGTACCAGGACGCTCCCCATGTGTAGTTCTTGTTCTTCACGAGCGTAATGTGGTCATGTGCCACCCATTCTGAGAGTATGAACGGTCCCGTGCCGACTACCTTGTTTCCTGCCGTGCCGTAGTGCGCGAGTCCATCGGCCTCTAGCGCGGTGGGGCTCATCATCGATCCGTACAAGTGCGATAGGTTGAACACTAATGCCACGTCCGTCCAAGTCAAGTTGAAGGTAAGCGTATAGGCGTCCTTAGCCCACATGCCCTGGTTCGGCCAGCCGGTCTTGTTCTGGCATCCGAAGACGGACCAGAACTCATACTGGACCCAGCTGTCGTCGGCGGAGTAGTAGTTGATTATCCTCTTGACGGCGTCGGCGTTGAACGGCGTCCCGTCGTGGAATGTCACGCCGTGCTTCAGCGTCAGGTTCAGCGTCGCGTTGTACGCGTACCCGGTTCCCCTCATGTTGGTTAGCTTCCATGAAGTGGCAAGCCCTGGCACATAGCTACCCGCCTTGTCCCTGCCGATCAGAGTCTCGTAAATCATGCCCGGCGGGCCATACATCGCGCTTGTCTTTGCTGGATCCATGTTCTGCACGTCGGAGCTCATCGCAATCACAAGCACTTTCTCGGGCGGGGGTTGGTTCTCCTTCGCATTGAAAACGCCAGCGGCCCACGCTCCTACAATCGCCGCGACAAGTAGTATCACGACGATGACCACTGCGATCAGCATCTTGCTCTTTGGTTTCGGTGCTCCCGCAGGAGGCACAATCTCCTCATTACTTCCTTCTGTAGTGCTACTCACGTTTTTCCCCCTTTCTTACTCGAAACAGCGCGGAGAATGGAGAGACGTTTCTGTCCCATGCCGCCTGTCTCCCATTTCTGGGAACACCGAACGCCATTCAGCGTATTTATAACGTTCCGTGTGGGCCAGGCCAGTCGTTTTCCGCACTGGGAACACCGACCCTTCCTGGCTCTCTGCATCGGTTCTGGGAGGTGGTTTGCGCTTGTTCGCGACCCAGGGCATGGCCGACCCGGAAGTTTCAATACGAAGTGCGCGTTCCCGCCAAATGACATCATCCGAGAATCTTCGGGGGCGAGTCTCATCGAGCTCTGGTTCATACTCTCATCGGTCGTGGTCTTCTTCTGGGGATCTGCGGGCATCCTGGCCAAGTTCAGCACCCCCAAGTTGGGGGTCGGCAGGATCGCGATCCTGATCGCACTCGTCGAAGGCCCACTCTATGCCGCAGCCTTTCTGATCTGGCGCGAGAGCGTCTCTATATCGCTGTCCACAGGGTTGCTCGCACTCTTCTCCTGCGCGGTCGGGGTTGTGGGCTACCTCTGTTTCTTCGAGTCCATCATGGAGGGGCAGGTTGCCATCGCCGGGACCATATCCGCTGCGTATCCTGCGCTGACGGTGACCGGGGCTCTGCTCCTCCTTGGGGAGACTCTGACATTAGCACAGGCCTTGGGGGTACTGGGGATCATCGCTGGCGTGATAGCTCTGTCGTACGAACCCTCGCCAGAATCGAAGCACGCAACGAACAGGCGTTCTCTCGTGTTCGCATTCCTCGCGTTCGGGTTCTGGGGCATCTGGAGCTTGACATCCAAGGTTGCGGTGGATCGCGTCCACTCCGGGAACGTGTTCGGGTTCTACGTGATGTCCTCTCTGCTCGCCCCGATCCTTTTCGTCTTCTTCAGTAGAGTTCGTCCGAAGGGCATCGGCGGGCTGGACGGAGACAATCCGCCGCGGAGTGCTTGGATCCTGGGAGCGCTGGCGCTTGCAATCAACACGACGGGCACCTTCGCTTACACCAACGCGCTGCAAGGAGGTTCCGCATCGCTCGTCGTGCCGATATCGAGTGCGTACCCGCTCGTTACGGTGGTCATGGCAGTGGCACTCCTGCGCGAGAAACTGAACAGGTACAACTTGATCGCCCTAGCCGTGGTCGTCATCGGCCTTGTGCTGATAGGCCTGACGGCCTGACTTGCGTGGTGGCGCCAAGATAGATATATACACTCGGCTCTTCGAGCGCCGGGCCTGTAGTGTAGCTTGGATATCACTGGGGCCTCCGGAACGCCGTCAAGGCGCTGGAGAGAGCCTCAAACTCGGGTTCGAATGGGATGTCTTGTGGCATCCCCGAAAGTCCCGACAGGCCCGCTCTCTATCCCCATCACACTATTATACACGGACCAGCAATCCTCGAACGATGCATCTCACCCCTCAGGAGGAGCGCATCCTCAAGGGCGAAGAGGGTCGCGGCAAGAGGAAAGCAATCGAGATCCTGGTCGCTCTCGGGGAGATATACGGCGCCGAGCGGCTGATCCCGATCGCATCAGCACAGGTATCAGGCGCTTCTTTCAAGACGATCGGTGATGCGGGCATCAAGTTCCTCGAGGACTTCTCCTCAGAGGTCAGGGTCTCAGTCCGCGCGTCCGTGAACCCTCTCGGACTTGATCTGCGCAGATGGCGGTCGATGGGGGTCGATCCAGATTTCTACTCCAAGCAGGCTAGGATCATCGCAGCGTACAGGTCTCTCGGCCTTGAGCCGCTGTATTCGTGTACGCCGTACCTCGCCGGCAACAGGCCGACGGCCGGACAACACCTCGCATGGGCAGAGTCATCTGCGACGGTCTTCGCGAATTCGTACCTGAAGGCAAAGACGAACAGAGAAGGCGGACCATCCGCCCTGGCAGCCGCGATCATCGGTAAGACGCCCGAGTACGGGCTTCACCTTGAGGAGAATAGGAAGCCCCGACTGCAGATAGACATAGGTGAGATACCCGAAGGACTCGTCCCCCTGGCGGGGTACGTCGTCGGGAAGACTGCTGGAAAGCGCATACCTTTCATCAAAGGCCTCGACTTGACGGCGGATGAACACAAGTCCTTCGGGGCCGCGATGGCTGCTACCGGGGCAGTGTCGCTATATACCTACTCCGAGGGCAAGGGTCGGGCAAGGGCGGACACTTCCGAGATCGAGGAACGCATCTCGCTCCCGACATCAGAGCTCAGGGCAGCTGAAGATTCTCTCAAGGGACAGGAGGACTGGGACCTCGTTGCGATAGGCTGTCCACACTGTTCGGTCGCGGAGATCAAGAGCATGGCCCGCCAGTTGAAGGGGCGAAAACCGCGCGTCGGCCCGGATGTCTGGTTCTGCACATCGAGGAAGGTCTACGCCAGCTGTCCTAAAGAGGTCAACGTGCTGAAGAAGTTCGGCAAAGTCTTGTGCGACACGTGCATGGTCGTGGCGCCGATCGAGAAGCTCTACAAGAGCACGGCATCCGATTCGGGCAAGGCGATGGTCTATCTGCCCACTCTGGGAAAGCAGCGGGCCAGCTTCAGATCGACGAATGCGTTGCTGGAGGCGATCTCACGATAATCTCTGGCAGGAAGATCAGAGGAGGACATGCTTCTGGAAAGGCGGTCGTGTGCTCATCTCCGCTGTCGTTCCTCGGGGGAGTGGATACTTCGACGGGCAAGATATTGGACGGTGACAGCGACGCCAAGGGGATGTCCATCTCGCACAATGTCCTCTGCTTCCCGTACGGGAAGGGCAGCACGGTCGGATCCTACGCCATGTACCAACTCCGGCTCAACGATCTGGCCCCAGCTGCGATAATCAACAGCTCGGCTGAACCCATCATCGCCACCGGCGCGATAATCGCCGAAATCCCGATGGTGGATGGGATTGACGTGAACCTGCTGAGGACAGGAGATCGGCTCGTAGTGGATGCCGATGAGGCAAGCGTCGAGATCATCGATGTTCACGAGAAGCACGTGGTGACCTCAATACTCAAGGACCGTTCGAAGATACTGCTCCTGCAGAGAAGCGACCGTGTCGGGTCCTTCAAGGGGCAGTGGGCTGGCGTGTCCGGGTTCATCGAGCATGGCGAGACGGACGAGGAAGCTGTGCGGAGGGAGATGGAGGAGGAGATCGGGTCCAACAAGCTCAGGTTGCTCAAGCACGCTGAACCCCAGAGGTTCAGGGACGGCGAAGTTTTGTGGTGCGTTCACCCATTCCTGTTCGAGGTCAGGGACCCGGACATACGGACAGACTGGGAACACAAGAAGTTCGTTTGGGTGGCGCCCGAGGATGTGGCCAAGTACCAGACGGTCCCCGGCCTTCAGCAAGTGGTCTCCGCGCTGCTCTGTCGGAGATGAGGTCAGCCAGTGATCGTGTAGTCGACTTCCCTCTCGAGCAGGTTGAGTTGGTGGCTCTCGAGGGTGGATCTGTTGACCGCCATCAGAAGGATCGATTGGTTGATTGCGACCTGGTCCCTCAGGGATTGTATCAGGCGCAGGACCGTGATGAAGTTGTTGTTCGTGATGAGGTACTCGAGCCCGTCCAGGAGCACTATCCCGCCCCCCGCCTGTGCGAGGAACTGCTCGAGCGAGAGGCTTAACTTCTCCAGATCCTTCGGACGGATGGTGTTCTCCCGGCCGACGTTCGAGAGCCAGACAACGGGCGTGTCCTTGAGGTCGAACTTGCTCCGTATCTTGGCTGGATAGTTCCTCGTAACACAGTATCCCTTCATGCCCTTCTTCATCGCCGTGAGGAAGAGCGTGTAGGACGCCTCCGGCTTGTCCTCCTCGACGAGGTATGAGAACGACCTTTCCAGGTCCGTGACGGTTGGTGCCGCCTTGATCTCCGCCTTCACTGGCCTGGTCGCGGGCGCGGTAGGCTCCCGCCAGTCGATGAACTGCTCGATGATCTTGTTTGCCATCCCTTCCGAGATGCCCTTGGTCCTCATCAGGTCCGTCGGGGAGGCGATCTTGAGCGTCTGGGGTGATACGAAGCCGGCGTCATAGAGCGCCTCCGCGGTCCTCTGGTCCAAGCCGGGGATGGCCGCGAGCATCTGCATGAAGGAGCTCTGAGGCGCCTGAGGCGGAGCGGGCTCAGGAGCAACTCCCTGAACGACGTCGGATGACTGCGGAGCCGGTCCGGCGGGAACCTGTACCTGTATCGGCTGAGCGGTGACCGGAGGCGGTGCAGGGGCCTTCACGTCGTCCTTGTGGATGTAGTCGTAGACCCTCCGTGCATCGAGCTTCGTGATGCCCTCGACCAACGCAATGTCCTCGTCAGGGAGGTCCTTCATCGAAGCGAGCGAGGTGTATCCGTGGTCGTACAGTTTCTGGGCCTTGTCTTGGGTCATTCCCGGGACCTTTAGGAGGTCGTCCAGGCCCGCCTTGACCTTCATCGATGCCACGCCTATCACGAGCGACTCGGTCTCGACGTTCCACTCCACGATGTAGTCCCCACGCGGCTGCTCGACGATCTCTAACCGTCTCGCGCGGGTCTCCTTCGCGATCTTGTCTTTCCATGTCTCAAGGAAGTTCTCGACCCTGCGACTGCATTGCATCTCGACTCGGACGAACTCCTCGACATTGAGGCCCATGTCCTTCCTCATCTGCTGGATCCTTCTGATTATCTCTCTCGAGAAGCCCTCGGATTCCAAGGCCGGTGTCTGCTCGAGGTCGATGTAGATGGACCCCTTGCTGAAATCAGCTCCGACCACATCTGGCGGAAGCGTGGATGAGAACGAGACCATGTTGGGGAGGATCTTGACCAACTGCCCCTCGATCCCCAGCGAATACTCTCCCTTGTCTATCCCGGCTTTGATCGTCTTCGCCGGCCTGTTCTTGAGCAGGACCGCAATCTTGCTCGACCACTGCCTGTAGACCTTTCCGATGGCGTTCGGGTTCGGCACGACGCTGAGGATCATCTCGTCCCACTCTTCTCCCACTGGGACGACCAGGAGGTCCTTGAGGTTGTTCTGGGTCAGCAGGGCGTCCTTCAGTCTTAGGATCTGTTCGATGACCTCGTCGGACTCTGCCTTCACCACTATCCTCTTGATTGGCCATCGAAGGTTGATGTTCGACTCCTGCCTTATGCGCGCGATGAGCTCGGATATCTCCCTCACGAGCTTCATGCCCTCCTCGAGCTTCGCGTCCAACCATCTGGTATCCTGCGCTGGCCAAGACAGCATGTGCACGCTCTCGGGTTTTCCAGTCAGGTTGGCATGCATCGCCTCAGAGATGTGCGGGGTTATGGGCGCGAGAAGCGCTATTGATGTGGACAGCGCCTCGTGGAGGACCTTGAACGCCGCGCGCTTGTCCTTGTCGTCCTCCTCCTTCCAGAGCCTGTCCCTCACGAGCTTCACGTACCAACGCGACAGGTCCTCCACGATGAAGTCCTCTATCGCCCTGGTCGCCCTGTGGAGCTCGTAGATCTCCATCGCCTCGGTCACGTTCTTCTTCATGGACTCGATGCGAGAGAGTAACCACCTGTCATCTGAGCGCAGGTCGTCCCTGATGGAGTCCAGTTTCGTGATAGATGGATCGAACTTGTCGATTGACATGTATAGAGTGGCGAATTTGTAGACGTTCCACAGTATGTTCAGCGTGCGGTTCGCGGCCTTCACGCCTTCCTGCTGAAATGCAATGTCTTCCCAGGGAGCGTTCGCCTTTAGGAGATAAAGACGCAGCGAGTCCGCGCCCAGGGTGTTCACGACTCCTACGGGGTCTATCGCGGTGCCTTCGCTCTTGGACATCGCCTCCCCGGATTGCGTCAAGGCCCAACCATGCATGAGAACTGACTTGTAGGGTGACTTGCCGAAGGCCAGGAAGCCCGTCACCAGCTGCGAGTAGAACCATCCTCTCGTCTGGTCGTGCGCTTCGGTGATCCACTCGCCAGGCCACCACTTGGTGAAGTCATCCTGGTTCGCGGGGTATCCCAGAGACGCCCACGAGCATACTCCAGCATCGAACCAGACATCGAGAACGTCTGGAACCCGGAACATGGTCTTGTGGCATTTGTCGCACTCGAACGTCAGCCTGTCGATCCATGGTCGATGAACGTCCATACCCTGGACATAACCCCTGGCCGACTTCAGCTCCTCCAGTGACGACACCAGTCTGACATTGCCGCACTCGCAGCGCCATATGGGCAGCGGTGTTCCCCAGTACCTCTGCCTGCTGATGCACCAGTCCCTCGCGTTGGTGATCCAGTCCTTCTCCCTGCTCGCGCCGGCCCAGTCAGGATACCATTTCACGGCATCGTTGGCAGCATTGAGCTTGTCCTTGAACTCGGTGACCTTCAGGAACCATTGGTCCGTGACCCTGTAGATGATCGGCTTCTTGCATCTCCAGCAGTGGCCGTATCTGTGCGTGACCGTTCCTTCGTGGAACATCGCTCCCCTCTCGACGAGGTCGGACATTACCAGAGGGTTCGCGTCGCGCACGTTCTTGCCAGCGTAGTGCTCGCCGGCCTCGGCGGTGTAGTTCCCTGACTCGTCCACGGGCGAGAAGGGCTTGAGGTCGTGTTTCTTCCCGATATCGAAATCCTCCGGTCCGTGACCTGGTGCGATGTGGACTATGCCCGTGTTCTCAGCCGCCACTTCCGTCGATTGCAGGACCGTATGGACATGCTTCCCAGTGACCTGCTGCTGATACGGGACCAGATCGGTGAGTGGATGCTTGTAGCGCATCCCTACGAGTTCGGAGCCCTTCGCCGTCTCCAGTATCTGGACATCCTCGATCCCGGCCACCTTCTTGAGCTCCTCCAGCTTGTCCTGGAGGAGGATGAGCGTCTCCTCGATCATGCCCCTCTTGGCCCTGACGACCACGTAGGTCAGCTCGGGGTGCACCGCCGCAGCCAAGTTGCCAGGGATGGTCCACGGGGTGGTGGTCCACACCAGCAGATAGGTGTTGGCCTCCCCCACGACCGCGAATTTCACGTATATCGATGGGTCCGTCTCGTCCCAGTACTCTATCTCCGCCTCCGCCAGCGCGGTCTCGCACCTGGGGCACCACGGCAACACCCTGACGTCCATCGTGAGCAGATTCTTGTCGTATGCCTGTTTGAGCGTCCACCAGACGGAGGCCATGTACTTGGGGTCCACCGTCAGATAAGGGTTGTCCCAGTCCATCCAGACCCCTAGCATCTTGAACTCGTCGGTCATCTTGGCCTTGAACTTGAGAGCGTACTCCTTGCATGTCGAAACGAACTTGTCGATTCCCTGGATCTCGATCTCCTTCTTGCTCTTGATCCCAAGGGACTGTTCGACCTTGACCTCGATGGGCAATCCATGCATGTCGAACCCAGGCTGGTCACGGACGTTGAAGCCCTGCATCCTCCGGTACCTGATCATGGTGTCCTTGAGCACCTTGTTCCATGCGGTACCGATGTGTATCGAACCGGTCGTGTAGGGCGGACCGTCGACGAAGTAATAGCTCCTGCCCGATTCGGCAGCCTTCTTGACCTTGTCGTAGATCCGAGAGCTCTCCCACTGCGCCTTGACGTCTTTTTCAAGCTGGATGGGGGAGTAATTCTCGTCAACTTGACGCATAATGAATCTACCTTAGGCCATATTGATGGGAGGTATTAAAAACATAGTGTCCAGAGAATCAGAGCTGTCCGTCCACTCCGCCTATCTGGACAGGTCGCCGGGGCGGGAAAAAATCACGCTACCACGAGTCTAGGCTGACCTGCGTTCGCACCTTGTCTGTCGCAGCGAGCCTACCGAGGACCGCATCGACCCGGTCGACGGAGAAGCTGTGTCGGTCGCACATTATTCTTCTCACATGCTCGGGGTCTACCCTAGCCCACTTGACTGAGTACTCGTCAGTGACTTCGGGCTCGAGGAATATCTTCCGGACCTCCGCGTACTCTTCGGGCACGGCGACCGCTCCCTTCATCGACTCGAGGTTGCCGTGTTTGCGGAGGAGGTCGAGGGACCTCTTCGGTCCTATGCCTCTGACACCGTCATTGAAGTCGGTGCCTATGAGTATCGCCATGTCTATGAGCTGCTCCCTCGTGACCTTCAGAGCGCCGAGGACCTCACTGAGCGCGATGATCTCCGGGGCGACATCCACCTTCTTCCCCGAAGGCAATCGCCTCTTCCCGGCCAAGGTCAAGTACCGGACAAGCGTCGGGGTCCCAAAGAGCAGCGCATCATAGTCCTGCGAAGCGGCCGCCCAGACATCCCCTCTCTTGGCCATGTGACTGATCTGCGCTTCTCCTTCGGATGGAGCCTTGATCCAAGGTATCCCGAGCGCGTCCAGCAGACCGCATGATTCATCGACCATCTCGTCTGTCAGTCTCGAGGTCCGCGTCGCGCGGGAGAAGGCCTTCTTCGTCTCCCCCTTCTCTAAGGCCTCCTTCCATTCCTTCTCCGCCTGCATCTTGGCCGACACCCTTTCCATGATGGTCTTTCTTTTGAGCTCGGGAGGCTTGCCATCGAAGACATACACCGGCTTCAAGCCGATCTCAAGGAGCGCGGCGCTCCGGAAGTACAGCCCCGAGAGATGCGACGTGATGCGTCCGTCCCGGTCCATGAGCGGTGTGCCGTCACTCTGCCTGATCATGGACAAGAACTGATACAATGTGTTGAAAGCATCGACAGCTATGGACCTGCCAGTGAGGTCTTCGAGCGTAATCTTCTTTGGCTCGATGAGGTCTGAAATGTCCACACCCATCGACTCTCAGCTCCAGGTGGTCTCGGCGAGGATGGCTTCCATCATTGGACCGGCGTATCTGATTCGACCGGCAGAAAGAGCAGGACCAGAGCGACCCCCATCCAAGCGGCGGCGACTATCAGAAGGAACACGTTCGCTTTGAAGATTATTCCCAGAGCTAGCAGCAGCATCGGCATTACGAATATGAGATAGAGCAGGATCGGGTGTTCTGTGAGCTTCTCCGCCATTTGAACCATCACCTTGAGCGCCAGCTATGATATTAATCCTTTGAACCGAGGTCCCTGAGCGCCGCTATGGCTCTCTTCATGTCGGGTGCCTTGAAGATGGAGGTCCCGGCCGCCAATATGTCTGCACCTGCATGCGCTGCCAACTCGCCGGTCTCTATGTTGATCCCGCCGTCAATCTCGACGGGAACCCGCCTCCCTATCCTTTCCATCTCGCCCTTGGCCTTACCGATCTTCGGGAGCACTTCGGGCATGAAGCTCTGCCCGCCGAACCCCGGGTTCACGGACATCACGAGCAGCAGGTCTATCTCCTCCAAGTACGGGAACACATCTTCGATGGGGGTCGGTGGATTTACCGCGAGCCCAGCCTTCTTGCCGAGTTTCTGAATACCCTTGATCGATTCGAGGACGTGCTTCTGGGCAGCCTCGATGTGCACCTCGATGATGTCAGAACCTGCCTCTGCGAACGCCTTGATGTGGTTCTCCGGGTGGGTTATCATGAGGTGGGAGATGAACGGGAGCTGGGAATAGGAGCGCAGGCTCTTGACCATTGAGGGCCCGATGGTGATGTTCGGAACGAAGATGCCATCCATCACATCTATGTGGATGAAGTCTGCTCCCGCTTCGGAGACCTTGTGGACCTCCTCTCCTAGCTTGGAGAAATCGGCTGCCAGGATCGAAGGTGCGATCAGAGGCATGGGACCGCAAATCGCTAGCGGCGTATTATGCGTTTTGGTCTCTCCGAAGCCCCCCTGCGAACGGTTTTAATACCTTCACCCGGATTCTCCGGACATGCCAGAACCGCGGCATGCCGTCGAGAAAGTCCAGAAGTGCGATATCGTGGATTGCAGGAACGATGCGGAGAGGTCCATCTCTGGGAAGAAGATAGAGAAGGCGGGCATGAAGCTCTCATCGGATCCATCAAAGCATGCTCACCTATGCCACGAACACTACAAGGAGTTCAAGAAGAAGACGAAGAAGGACCGGACTCTAGAACGACTCGGATGGTAGCCTGATTGTTCCCCGAGCCGACAGCCTGTGTATTTGCGTCCAAAAGTGGGATATACTCCCGTCCGATTGCCTTCTGAAATGAAGGCAAATGCCATCCAGCTTCTCTCGAGTGCGGGACTCTTTGGCCCTGCTGTCATCGTCCCCGTCATACTCCAGGACCATTTGGGCGCCTCGAAGGATCTTATAGGGCTCATCGCGGGGAGCTTCGCCGCTGCGTCGTTCATTTCGAGCTACTTCTTTGGAAGGGCTTCGGACGTCCATGGGAGACGGGTCATCCTCCTGATCGGACTGTTTCTCTCAGGACTTGCGACCGCCCTTCAGGCCGTGTCGGTCATAGTCGGAGGGCTCGCCTTCTTCATCACCGTCCGGATACTCATCGGTTTCGCATCAGGCATATTCCCTGCCGCCCTTCTGGCTTACGCCTATGACACGAGAGGTGGCAAGATGGGGAGCTTTTCTGCCTGGGGAGCTGGAGGATGGGGGGTGGGCAACCTTGCGGTGGGGCTTTTCGGGTTGTTCTACGAGCAAGCCTACTTCTTGTGCACGATCATCATCTTCGCGTCGTTCGTCATCGCCCTGAGGCTGCCGTTCGCCAAGGAGACGAGGATGTCAGTACCCCTGTTCCCGAAGGCGCTCATAAAGAGGAACGCGCCCGTGTACGCATCGATGCTGATTCGACACACTGGCGCGAACATGATCTGGGTCACCTACCCCCTGTTCCTGATCAGCATAGGTGCATCCCCTGAGGTGGTGGGGGTGATCTACGCGGTGAACGCGTTTGGACAGTTCGGGTTCATGGCTATAATGGACAGGTTCGACCCTACTGTGCTCGTCGCGGTCGGTCTCGCGAGTTCCGCGGCCACCTTCTACACATTCACGCTCGTCGGAAGCTTCTGGGAGATAATCCCATCACAGATCTTGCTTGCCGCCGCGTACAGCAGTCTCTACGTGGGAAGCCTGCGGTATGTGATGGATCGGAACGAGGAGAAGGCGACCGCTAGCGGGCTGCTCTCCAGTACCATGAGCGTTTCCGGGATAATAGGACCCGTGCTCGGGGGCCTGGCTGCGACTGCCTTCGACTTCAAGGGAACGATCATGATTGCGACCCTGATGTCGGTTGCGGCCCTTGGCATATTCTTCTACGCGCTGAACCGTTCGGGAGAGTTTTATCGCTTACGTATCCATTCCCGGAGTCGGATATGAGAATAGTATTCCTGGGAACGGGAGGCACATACCCGTCGAAGCTGAGGAACGTCACGTCGATCGCGGTACAGATGCCAGGCGAGGTGCTCATGTTCGACTGCGGTGAGGGAACCCAAAGGCAGTTGATGCGCTCTCCGGTTTCATTCATGAAGATCAAGAAGATATTCATCTCCCACCTCCACGCAGATCATTTCCTCGGGCTACCAGGCCTGATACAGAGCATGAGCTTGAATGGCCGCGAGGACGAGCTGCTGATATTCGGGCCCAGGGGCATGAAAGAGAATGTCGATGCCATGCTTAGTCTGGGCTACTTCAAGAGCGGGTTCGAAGTCGTTTCTAGGGACCTTAGGCCTGGAGCAGTGGTGGATTTCGGCGACTACAGGGTCAAATCCGTGCAAGCGGACCACAGCATTCCCGCGCTAGCCTTCAGCCTAGAGGAGAAAGCGCGCCCTGGCAAGTTCGATGTCAAGAGAGCGAAGGCCCTGGGGATTCCAGAAGGACCGTTGTTCAGGAGATTGCAGGAAGGGAAGGCCGTCACGGTCCAAGGCGAACGGATCACGCCGGGAATGGTCCTCGGAAAGCACAGGCGTGGCAGGAAGATGGTCTACTCAGGCGACACGAAGCCGAGCGATAGGATCACCGCCCTCGCACACAGGGCGGATGTGCTGATCCACGATTGCACCCTGGATTCGTCACACAACCAACTGGCGCACGATTTCGGCCATTCCACAGCGGCCCAGGCCGCCACCGTCGCGAAGAAGGCCAAGGTAAAGATGCTCTTCCTTGTGCACCTCAGCCCCAGATATGAGGACACGAGCGTCCTGGAGAACGAGGCCAGGCGCATATTCAAGAACTCGGTCGTGGCAGATGACCTGTCCGAGTACAGCGTGAAGTATCCTGACTAGGACCAACTCCGTTATCATACTGGTTCCTGATACTCGTACGCATGGAAACGGGAACCTTCTCGATCGTGGCGCGCGACCGGAAGAACGGTGACTTCGGGGTGGCGAGCGCGACGGCGGCGCCGTGTGTCGGTGCATTCCTTCCGTATGTCATGGAGGATGTGGGAGCGATCGCGACCCAGGCATGGGTGAACGTCAACCTCGGGCATCAGGGGCTGGAGCTCATGAGGTCGGGACTCGGCGTGAACGCGGCTCTAGAGGCCCTGCTATCAGAAGACCCAGGAAGGGAGAAGAGGCAGCTCATAGGGATTGATGGAAGTTCCGTGTTTGGTCATACCGGACAGGAGTGCACGGAGGCCAAAGGTCACGTGCTGGGCAACGATTTCGCCGTTGCCGGGAACATCTTGGTTGACAGGCGCGTGTTGGAGGTCATGGCCGAGGAGTTCAAGCGGTCAAAGGGAGAGCTGGCTCGCAGGATACTACAGGTCATCGAAGCCGCTCAAGAGGCAGGGGGCGACAGGAGGGGTAAGATGTCCGCGGCACTCCTCGTTGCCTCCCACAAACCAAAGCTCTACCACGATCTCAGGATTGACATGGACGCGGATGCAGTTCGGGAACTGAGGACGATTTTCGAGAAATGCGAACGCCTCCAGGAGGAATATGGCGACGAGGAGGATGGCGAAGTCCTAAAACTGAGAATCGCGCGGGTCCAAAAATGATGAATGAGGGCCGCGACACGATTTTCTGTTCATCCGAAACGCATTTATAGCGAAATATTTCTCAAGGGAAACCCAGAAGCAAGGAGAACCAAACTCGTTTCTGCATCTCTTTGCGTAGAGTAGTCGGCAACCGACAACGGAAGTTGTAGAGGGGGAACCAATCGATGCTGCTAGAAGTCGGGGATCTCAAAACGTACTTCAAGACCCAAGAGGGCACGCTGAAAGCCGTGGACGGGATATCGTTCAATCTCGACAAGGGACAGGCGATGGGCCTGGCGGGAGAGTCCGGCTGTGGGAAGACCACCGCTGCTCTGTCCATCATGAAGCTTCTGCCAGCGAACGGTTTCATCGCCGGCGGAAGCATCAACTTCATGGGCCAGGACATGTCAAAGGTGACAGGGGACAGACTCCGCGCGATTAGGTGGAGGGACATCTCCATCATATTCCAGGGCGCGATGAATGCTCTGAACCCCGTCAAGAGGGTGGGCGACCAGATAACAGAGCCTATCCTGCTCCACGAGAAGGTGGAGGAAGCCGATGCGATGAAGAGGGTCAAGGAACTGTTTGAGTTAGTGGGCATAAACCCGAACCGGGTTCGCGAGTACCCGCACGAGTTCAGCGGTGGAATGAGGCAGAGAGTGATGATCGCAATGGCGCTGGCGTGCAGGCCCAAGCTGGTCATCTGCGACGAGCCGACGACCGCTCTCGACGTCATGATCCAGGCCCAGATCCTCCAGCTTCTCAAGAACCTGCAGCAGGAACTCGACCTGGCGATGATCATAATCTCACACGACCTGTCCGTTCTCGCGGAGACCTGCGATCAACTCGCAATCATGTACGCGGGGAAGATCGTGGAGAGGTCGACAGCCGTTGAGGTGTTCGCAAATCCACAGCACCCGTATACGAAGGGGCTCATAGCAGCGTTCCCCAACATCAAAGGCGAGCGCAAGATGCCGGCGTCCATCGCAGGCAACCCCCCGAATCTGATTCACGCCCCGAAAGGTTGCAGGTTCAACCCGAGGTGCTATGCAGCCCAGGACATTTGTAAGGTGGAGGAACCGCCATTGATCGAGGTTCTGCCAGGCCATTTCGCTGCATGTCACTTCGTGAAGGGAATGAGGTGACCTAAATGGCCAAAGACATCATTAAAGTCAAGGACTTGGAGGTATGGTTCTCGGTCAGGCGCGGATTCGTCGAGAGCTTGACTTCGAAGGAACAGCAGTACGTGAAGGCGGTCGATGGCATATCCTTCGACATCAAGGAAAAGGAGATATTCTGCCTCGTCGGGGAGTCGGGTTGTGGAAAGACCACAACCGGGAAGGCAATCCTCAGACTCGTTGAACCCACAGGGGGCTCAGTGAAGTACGGAGGCGGGGGTCTCACACCGGGTATGATGAAGGACGCGGCCACCCGCACCGTCGCCAAGAAGTTCCTGTCGAAGGCGGAGGCCGAGGCGGACCTAGCGGCCAACAGGGTCGACGTACGAAGGATTGCGAAGGACAAGATGAAGATGCTCAGGCAGAGGATGCAGATGATCTTCCAGGATCCGTACGAGTCGCTCAACCCCAAGCAATCGATCTATGACATCGTCGCGGAACCCCTCGTCGTCAACAACCTCGGCAAGAACGAGGCCGACAGAGAGAAGAGGGTCATCAAGGCGCTCGAGGACGCTGGCCTGAGACCGCCGAAGGACTTCATGTGGAGGTATCCGCACGAGGTTTCCGGAGGGCAGAGGCAGAGGGTGGGCATAGCTGGCGCCCTGGTGCTCGAGCCCCAGTTCCTTGTCGCAGATGAGCCAGTCTCCATGCTGGATGTGTCGATCAGATCAGAGATCCTCAAGCTGATGCTCGACCTCAGGGACAACAAGGGCCTCACGTATCTGTTCATCACGCACGACCTCGGGGTTGCATACGTGTTCAGCGACAGGATCGGCATCATGTACCTCGGCAAGATTGTCGAGCTCGGTCCGACCGAGGAAGTCATCAAGGGACCGAGGCACCCCTACACGAAAGCGCTCATATCCGTAGTGCCGAAGCCCGATCCGAGGATGAAGACTGAGAAGATCATCCTCAAGGGAGAGCGGCCCGATCCGGCACACATCCCGCCAGGTTGCAGATTCCACCCAAGGTGCCCGAGCGCGATGGAGATATGCAGTCAGAAGGAGCCAGAGCCGATGTACGTATCGCAGGAGCACTGGGTGTCCTGCTGGTTGGAAGCGGGAGCGGCCAAGAAGTGACGCGGCCAAGGGCGAGGGATGTCGGAGTCTATTTCGGCGAACTCCCGACCGGTCCCATGAATGCCATCTCGGATGTTCCCGGGGTCCGGGTAGGTCACAGCACCATCATAAGAGGGAGCGGACCTCTCGAGCCAGGGAGCGGCCCGGTCAGAACTGGCGTGACCGCCATCCTGCCACATCCAGGTAACCTTTACGAAAAGCCTGTCAAGGGCACATTCTACGATTTCAACGGCTGTGGAGGCCTTAACGGCTCCCTTCAGATACGGGAGTTCGGAGTGATTGACTCGCCGATCACACTGACGAACACGATGTCCATGGGAACGGTGGCCGACGCTGTCATAAAGTACATGCTCGGCAAGAACCCGAACGCGGGAATCGATGGAGACACAATCATACCCGTGGTGTCGGAGTGCGACGATAGCTATCTGAACGACTCTCGAGGACTGCACGTCAAGGAGGACAACGTCTTGGAGGCGATCAAGAACGCATCATCATCCGTCCAGGAAGGCGCCATAGGCGCGGGAACAGGGATGAGCTGCTACGACTTCAAGGGCGGGATCGGAACATCGTCCAGATCGGTTCAGATGAACGGTTCCCGATACAGCCTCGGTTCCCTCGTGCTGAGCAACCACGGGGACCGTGAGGAGCTGCTGGTGGATGGGATCCCGGTAGGACGTCTCCTCGGAAAGGCAAAGCACCACAGGCCAGAGCAGGGATCCATCGTGATGGTGGTTGGCACCGACGCCCCCCTCGATTCGAGGCAGCTCGGTAGGATCGCCAGGAGGGCGATCATTGGTCTGGCGGTGACAGGATCATGCTCGCATAATGGCAGCGGGGACATCGTCATCTCGTTCTCGACCGCCAACATGCACGAGCGGTACAAGAACGATGGACTCGTCACCGAAAGTCTCCTGCAGGACGGCGATCTCAGCATTCTCTTCAGGGCGACAGTCGACTCCGTGTCCGAGTCAATCATCAACTCGATGTTCAAAGCAGAGACAACGGAAGGGAGGGACGGTCATGTCGTACCGGCACTTCCGATCGAGGAGACCCTCGAGATCCTCGACGCACATGGACGACTGCGCAGGGGCGCCTGACCGGCAGATATCTTTTTCCACGACCATATCCATCATCGTCTACCGGCGATAGGCGGTCGCGAGGCAAGGGCGAACATGGCAGCGGTTTTGTCGGATCTGTCCGGGAAGGTCAGCAGAGCAGTGAAGAAATCCGAGGTCGAAAGACTCGTCAAGGACCTTGTGAGGATACCGAGCCACTCCGATGTGCCTACCCGGGAGAAGCGCGTGGCCGAGTTCCTGAACGAGTATCTCGTCTCCGAGGGCATAGCTTCCAAGCTCCGCACCGTTCAGAAGGATAGGCCCAACCTGATTGCGGTCATAGGCGGCTCGGGGAGCGGGAAGAAGCTGATGCTGAACGGCCACACTGACACCGTCCCAGCATATGACATGGACATCCCCCCTTTCACTCCCAAGGTCGTCAAGGGGAGACTGTATGGAAGGGGTGCGCTCGACATGAAAGGCGGACTGGGGGCGATGGCGATGACGCTGGTCGGGATCCGCCGGTCCAGGGTCAGACTTAACGGCGATTTGATCCTCACCGCGGTCATAGGCGAGGAGCAGAAGAGCGAGGGTATGGAAGATATCGTGCTCCACGGGCCGAGGGCAGACATGGCGATCGTGGGGGAGCCCACTGATATGGAGATACAGCCTTCGCATCGAGGTCTGGAGTGGCTTGACGTCCATTTCTACGGAAAGGCCGCCCACGGTGGACAGGCCGAGAAGGGGGTGAACGCCATCTCGAGCGCCTCCAGGTTCGTCCAGAAGGTGGAGCAGGACCTAATGCCTCGACTACGGGCAAGGAAGAGCCGAAGCACGCTCCCGCCCACGTTGAACCTCGGCGTGATCCAAGGCGGCCAGCAGCCGAGCTCGGTGGCGGACCATTGCGTGATCAAGATCGACCGTAGATGGGTCCCAGAGGAGAATCTCCAGCAGGTCTTCGAGGAGTTCTACGACCTGTTCGACAAGCTGAAGGCCGAGGACCCGAAGTTCAGGGCGGAGCTCAAGCGCGACCCGTCCAACATGCTCACCATGACGCACGTGCCGAACGTGGTCAGCGTCGCACATCCTGTTGTGAAGTCCCTCGGGAACGCCGTCAAGTCCGTCACTGGCAAACCCGCGAAGCTGACGAGTTTCTGGGGTTGGACAGATGCGGCCCTCCTGACTCATTTCGGAAAGACCCCGACGGTAATCTTCGGCCCTGGGGGGGCCGGAGCTCACGCGAGGATCGAGTATGTGCGCACGGACGACCTTGTGAAATGCACCAGAATCTATTCCCAAGTCGCCTTGGATATCTGCGCGCGGGATCAGAGGAACTAGCCGACGCGAGGCGTGTGCCTGAGGACCAGGCCGGCTCTCTCCTTGGTGTGCTGGCCGTTCTCGATCGTGACCGTCCCGTTGACCAGGACGGACACTATGCCTTCGGGGTAACGATGCGAGTCCTCGAAGGTGGCCATGTCCCTTACCTTCAGTGGGTCGAATATGACTACATCCGCGGCCATACCCTTCGCCAGGATCCCTCTGTCGAGCAGGCCGATGCGCTTGGCAGGTATGGATGTCATCTTCATGATCGCCTCGTGGAGTGGGAAGAGTCCCTTCTCGATCGAGTACCTCCTCAGGACCCTGGGGAACGTGCCATACGACCGGGGATGTGTGGCTGAGTTGCTCATCGGGCCGTAAGCGGACTCCGACATGCCATCGGAGCCTATGCATGCGAGCGGATGCCTCATGACCGTCATGACGTCATCTTCTGATATCTCGTGGAATATCCCAGATACGTTCAGGCCCTCTTCGACCATTAGGTCGAAGGCGGTCTCGGTGGGATCCTTTCTAAGCTCCTTGGCGATGTCCGCGACGGACTTGTTCTCGAACCTTCTGTGGAAGTCATGTGACAGGCCGACGACGACGATGTTCTCCCATCCATCCTCCAAGACAGTATTCTCGAACTCGTTAGATGGCGTGGAGAAAGTCTCCGCGATGCGCCTCCGCTCATCCGGGTTCTTGAGCCTTTCCAGGATTGCGTCCTTGCCACCGTCCCTCGCCCATGGTGGAAGAATTGAGTCCAGCGAAGTGTTCGATGCCGTGTACGGGTAGACATCGAATCCGACGTCGATGCCCTCTGCCCGAGCCCGCTCGATCATCCTCAGCGTCTCGTTGACCATCCCCCAGTTGGGCCTGCCGCAGGCCTTGTGATGGGATATCTCGACGGTTGTCCGGGCCTCCCGGCCGATCCTGATAGCCTCTTCCACCGCCCTTACCAGCGTGCCACCCTCGCCCCTGATATGGCTCGCGTAGATACCACCAAGAGACGCCGATGTCGATGCCAGTGATATGAGTTCCTCGGTCGAGGCGTAACACCCAGGGGCATAGATCAGTCCTGACGACAGTCCGTACGCCCCCTGCAACATCGACTCCGTGAGAAGACCGTTCATCTTTCTGAGGCTTTCGGGATCGGCCTTGACGTCCTTTGTCCCCAGGACGCACAGTCTGAGAGTCTCTGCGCCCACCAAGGTCGCGACATTGACCGAGGTCCTGAGGTTGTAGAGACGCAGTAGGTACTCGTCGATTGAGGACCAATCGATCTTGACTTCGAGGTCTCGCGCAGAATCCACGAGGACTTCTCTAGCTGCCCCGATGAGCGGAGCTGCTGAGCCTCCGCAGTTGCCCACGAGCTCGGTCGTAACACCCTGCCTGATCTTGCTCTCGGCCAGTGGATTCTGGAGCAGGTAGAGGTCTGAGTGCGTGTGGATGTCAACAAACCCGGGGCAGACCATCATCCCAGTGGCGTCAATGACCACCGACGCCTTGGACGCTTCAGACGGCTTGGAGAGGGCTGAGATCCTGGAACCATTAATCGCCAAATTCAACTCAGTGGGAGGAGCGCCAGATCCGTCTGCTACCATGCCCCCCTTTATTAGAATGCTATCCAATCGGTTCGGTCCTCCGCAGCTGGTTGAGCTAGAATCCTCAGCTTCTTATTTAATCATTCTCCGCCTAGGACAATCACGATTATAGCCTGTCCTGCGATAACGGTAGTTGATGAACCACGAGATCAGCTTCACGAAGTACCACGGCTGTGGCAACGATTTCATCCTGAAGGACGAGATGACTGGACGGAGGACAACTGACAAGGTCCGCAGCAGGATCGCCACCGCGTTGTGCGACAGACATTTCGGTGTCGGAGCAGACGGCGTCATATTCATCGAGAAAGCCAAGGGGTCGGACGGGTCAATGAGATTGTTCGAACCTGCTGGGAACGAGGCTGATATGTGCGGCAACGGTCTGAGGTGTGTCGCGGCCTTTCTCATGGAACGCCTTGGCAGGTCCGAGGTCAGAGTACTGACACGGGATGGGGTCAAGCTTGTGGAGCGCGTGGGGTCGCGGTATCGGGTGGACATGGGCCCTGTTCGCACCGAGCGCCAGTACCTGAGCGAGTATGTCAGCGATGCGAAGAAGCGTTCGGCGGACATGATGAAAGTCCTGATCTCCGTCGACGAGCGCGTGTTCAGGTGCTCGATCGTGAACACGGGCGAGCCTCACATAGTCGTGCGATCCAAGAACTTGGGTTCAGAAGATGTCCGCAGGATCGGGGCCATCGTCAATTCGGACCGCAAGAGGTTCCCGAAGGGTGTGAATATCAATTTCGTTGAAACCGTAGGCCCCGGCGAGGTCAAGGTCCGGACATACGAGCGGGGAGTGTACGACGAAACGCTCGCATGTGGTACGGGAGCAACGGCCAGCGCAGCCGTTGCGCTGCTGCAGGGCTGGGTTAAGAACCGGCGCGTCAAGGTCGATGCGGCCGGGGGTTGTCTCACGATAGAGCTGGCAAAGGATGGCAGGGCCTACATGACAGGCCCTGCGGAGATGGTGTTCGAGGGCAGAGCTTGGGTCGAGGTCTAGACTGTCAGCCTATTCCTTCATCTTCTTCAGAACCTCTTCCGCGACCTTCAGCGTCTGGTCGACATCCTTCTCGGAGTGCTCGGTGCAGGTGTAGAACGGCTTGTCAGGGTGGAGGTGCATGCCTCGGGCCATGAGCCCGAAGTCGAGCTTCTGCCTGGTCTTCGAGTCGCACTTCGTCACATCCCTGTAGTCCGATATTCTCCCCTTGGTGAACACTATGTTGAAGGTCGAGCCGGGGCCGATGGCCTCGGCCTCGTAACCCATCCGGCCGAAAAGGTCGTTGAATCCGTTCCTCAAACGGTCGGAGATCTTGTTCAGATACGGATAAGTTCGCGGTTCCTCCAGGACGTCCAGGGTCGCCATGCCAGCGGCGAGCACCGTCGGGTGACCGTTGAATGTGCCGCCATGGAACACCCTCTCCTCCTTCGGCTTCGTCGCAGGGTTCACCATGTCCATTAGTTCCCTCTTCCCCATGAAGGCACCACACGGGAACCCGCCTCCGATGATCTTGCCGAGGCAGATCATGTCAGGGTCGATGCCGTAGGTCGTGGATGCGCCTCCGAACTTCTCCATCCGGAAGCCGGACATCACCTCGTCGAATATCAGCACGATCCCGAGTTCGCGGGTGGTCTCGCGGACCACCTTGAGGAACTCCAGGTCAGGAACGACGAACCCTCTCTGGACAGGCTCCATTATGACGGCCGCGAGGTCGTCCTTGTGAGCCCTCAAGATCCGCTCGGTGTTCTCGATGTCGTTGTAGGGCAGTATCTGTACGTTCTGGATGGCCGACTGCGAAGTGCCGAACGAACCCGAGACAGTTTGGGGCGATGATTCGGGTCCCGCGAACTCCACTGCGGGTGCAAGGCTGACGAGTGCCTCGTCGTAGCAGCCATGGTATGCGCCTTCGAACTTCGCGAACCTGGCCTTCTTCTTGGCCCCTCTGGCGACCCTCAGGGCGTGCAGCGTCGCCTCAAGACCAGAGTTGGTGAACCTCACGGCGTCCGCGAACGGGAATATCCGCTTCAGACGCTCGGCCATCACGGCCTCGAGCTCGTGGGGCGCCCCCAGGATCTGGGTGCCGTCCTCCTTGAGCTGTCTGCTCACGGCCTCGAGGACCTTGGGATGACCATGGCCCAGTATTAGCGGTCCGAAGCAGAGCATGTAGTCGATGTACTCGTTTCCGTCGAGGTCCCAAACATGCGATCCCTTGGCCTTCTTTAGGTACACCGGATAAGGGGGATAGAACTTCACGTTCCCCGTCACCCCGCCTGGAAGGTGCTTCGAGGCTGTCTGGAACCATTCAGCGCTCTTCTTGGTCTTCTGCTTGTACTCGCTGATAGGATCGTAACCTGCGCACATTTCCTCTCACCTCTGTCCTAGGTAGGTCCTGCCCGGGTCCAGGGCCCTGACGACCGCAAGCTCCTTCTCAGTCGGGGCGGGTGTCTGCTGGACCTTCTCGGACGTCTTGAGCTTCCAGGGAGTGTTCTCCTGGACCTTCTCGACGGTCACTCCTGGATGCAGGGAGACGAGGGTCATCTCGCCAGTGGATTCGTCGAACTTCATCGTGCAAAGATCGGTGATTACCGCGTACGGCCCTCCGCCCTGCAGCTTCAGGCCCTTCCAGCTCTGCTTGCCGTCGAGGAATCCTGGGCTCGTGCGGAAGTCGACCTTCTCGACGAACCTCCGCTTCTCGTGCGGGGTTATCACAATGATCTTCTTGACGTTCGAGGCGATATCGCAAGCTCCACCGCTGCCAGGCAGTCTGACCTTCGGCGTCTTGTAGGCACCGATAACCGTGGAGTTGATGTTACCGTACTTGTCGATCTGGGCCCCTCCGAGGAATCCCACGTCTATCCTTCCGCCTTGCAGGTAATATGCGAACTGCTCGTACATCGAGCAGACGCTCTTCGCGCCAGTGACAAGGCACGGGTCACCGATTGATAGCGGCATCCTGGTGGGATTGGAGCCCACCGCGCCGGACTCGTAGACCATGTTCAAGTGGGGCGCTTGCAGCCTCATCGCGAGGTTCGCCGCGAGGTTCGGGATACCGACACCGACGAGGACGCTTTCCCTGTCCTTCAGTTCTCTAGCGGCAACGATTACCATGAGCTCGCTTGGTGTGTATTCTGCCATTCATCACACGCTCCCGTAGCTTACAGGCTGGCTGTAGCACGCTTTCGGCAGGAGCTTCATGACCTTCTCGGCCGAGAGCTTCTTCATGTACTGCTCCCTGTTCTCGACCCCGTAGACCCACTCGTCCATGTACTTCATCGTGCTCTCGTGTTCCTTCGTGATGTCGTCCCACTGCATGTAGAACTCGTTGTCCCGATCGTAGTACCCTTGGGTGTACGATGGGTGGGCGCACCATGGTTCTTGGACGACTGCGTGCACTACGAAGTCAGGGATGAGCGTCCGGTTCGGGTCCGACCTGATGACCGATTCGCTCACGATCTCCTCGGCGCTGATTATTACCTTCTTGGCGGCGAAGGCCGCGTCCTTCTGCTCGCCGATGATGCCCCAGATGTGGGCGTTTCCGTTCTCATCGCATCTCTGGACATGCACGACCGCGATGTCTGGCCGGAGCGGCGGGACTATGGATACCTCGTCGCCCGTGTACGGGTCCGTGATCGTCTTGATGTTGTGGTTGTTCGGAGGAAGGTCAGAGCCAGCATTCGTCCTCATCGGGAGGAAAGGCATGTTCGTCGCTCCCGCGAACAGCCTACCCGAGAGCCCGAAATGCGTGTACTCCTCGATCTCGATCGGGTTCGGCACACCCTTCTCGAGCGCTCTCCTGAAGCAGCGCAGCGAGCCGACACCGGGGTTCCCTGCATAGCTGAAAACCACCTTCTTGGCGCAGCCCGCGGCTATCATCTGGTCATAGATGATGTCTGGGGTGGCGCGACATAGGGTCAGGCCCTTCCTCTTCTGTCTGATGATCTCGTGTCCTGCGGCGAACGGGATCATATGCGTGAATCCCGCCAGGTAGATGGTCTCGTCGTCCTTGACGTGCTTGGAGACCGCCTCCTTCATCGTCATCATTTTTCCAGAATCCATGATCTCACTCCGCTTGCGTTGCTGGGACGAACTTGAACCCGTATCTTATGACTCCCTCTTCGCTGTAGATCTTCCTCAGTTCGGTCTTGACCGCCATTCCTATCTTCACATCCTTGGGTTCGACGTCGGCCATCTGACCGATCACCTTCGGGCCCTCTGCGAGTTCCACGATCGCGACCGGGTACTGTCCCCCAGCCTTCTCCTGCTCGGCAAACTCTGGCGGAGCTCCTCCCGAGCTGATTAGGACATAGGTGTGAACCTTGCCCATGCCGCTGAGCTTGATGTCCTCGAAGTCAGAGGATTCGTTGCAGTGCTTGCAGACGCCCTTCGGCGGGAAGCTGACGTGCCCGCATTTCTTGCACTTCTGACCCATCATGCCGTACCGCTGCGGGATCGTGCGCCAATACATCGGGACTGAAACATGTGCCATTCATCTCACCTCACACGATTGCTCCTTTGATCTTGAGGTACTTGACATAGTCAATGTACTCCTTCTTGTCCGCTTCTGCCTGGACCTTGAACGGGGACTTCCTGTCGCTCACGATCTTGAGGCTGATGGCATCGCTGCCGGCTCCAGAACCGTAGGATATGACCATTATCTTGTCCCCCACATTCGCGACATCCAGGACCGCGGCCAATGCGACGGGCGTGGAAGCAGCACCGAGGTCTCCAAGGAACTTCGAGACCAATCCCGTGGCTAGTTGAGTATCGGTGAAACTCAGCCTCGCCGCTACTGTGGCTGGGACCCTCGCGTCAGGCTGTTGGATTACCACGTGTTGGTACTCCTCAGGCTTCCTGCCGAGCTTCTTGAGCAAAGCGCCACCTGCCTTGGTGGTGTTCGTTATCAGAGAGCCCTCCTCAAACTTCTTGACATTGATGTCCCGCATGTTGGCGTTGCCGCGCTCCTTGAACCTCTCCCCGAAGTACTCGCTCGCGTACGAGCTCCAACCCTCGATCTCCGCGATCGGGTTATCGTTGGAAATGACGAACGCGGCTGCTCCAGCGCCCAGGGGGTGCTCGATCGGGTCCCACATGCTTGCGGTCGGCGCGTCGGCGGCAACCACCAGTACTCTTCCTGAAGGGTTGGCCGACAAGTGTTCGACTCCCGCGAGGAAGGCCTCTGTGCCTGCACGCGTCGAGGTCGTGTGATCGGTCGTGAACGCGTGGTTCGGGATGCCGACGCCCACGAGAACCGTACCTGAGAGTAGTTTCTCGGTGTATGGAGCTGACGTGGACGCCAAAGCGAACCGGGTTACCTTCTCCGGAGCAAGGGATGCAGATTCCAGCGCCCTCTTCGAGACCTTCACGGCCGATGTCAGGGTGTCCTCGTCGAACCCCATGACCGACTTCTCATTAACCCCAGCGGCCGAGCACGAGCCCCACGCCTTCGCGTACTCGTCCCTCTTGATCCGGAGCTTGGGGATGTATGCGGCGTAACCAGAGATTCCTACGACCATCCGATTCACCTCCTCATTATCGTGACTGCGACGGTCCCGCCTGATCCGCCGACATTGTGGATCAGGCCGACTTCGGCCCCCTTCACTTGACGGGCAGGTTTCTGGACCGTTCCCCTCAGCTGATTGAACATCTCGTAAGCCTGACCGGTGCCAGTCGATCCTATCGGATGCCCCTTCGACTTGAGGCCACCACTCGGATTCACTGGCCTAGCACCGCCGATCTGCGTGTGCCCCTCTTCGATGTACTTGCCTGCCTTGCCCTTCTCGCAAAACCCGAGGTCCTCGTAAGCCAGCAGCTCCGCAATCGTGAAGCAGTCGTGTACCTCTGCGAGTTGGATGTCCTTCGGACCGAGGCCCGCCATCTTGTAGGCCCTGTCGCTCGCCTTCTTGGTCCCTTCAAGGGTGACAGTGCTCTCTCTGTCGTGGATCGCAAGGTAATCACTGGCCGTCCCGAAACCCGCGACATAGATCGGCGTGTCCGTGAACTGCTTCGCGATGTCCGCATCACAAACGAGCACTGCGGACGCGCCATCCGTCGTGGAGCAGCAATCGAAGAGGTTCAGGGGAGCCGCGACTATGGGTCCCTTCAGGGCCTGCTCGAGCGTTATCTCCCGCTGGAACTGCGCCTTCGGATTCTGAGCCCCGTTCTTATGGTTCTTGACTGCGACCATCGACAAGTGCTCCCTCTTGGTCCCGAATTCGTGCATGTGTCTCTGAGCGATCAGCGCGTAGAGTCCGGAGAAAGTGGTTCCCGCGAGTCGTTCGTACTCGGTGTCCCCGGAGACTCCGAGCCAGTACTTCTGCTTCATCCCGGAGACGTCCGTCATCTTCTCCACTCCGCCCGCGATTGCGACCTTGTGAGTGCCCGACAGGACATCCATGAAAGCTGCCGCGAGCGCGTATCCTCCGGATGCGCAGGCGTTCTCGATCCTCATAGTGTTGATGTGCTGAAGCCCGACATATTCCGTCACTAGTGCGGACATGTTGCCGAGCTGGAATCCGCCCGAGCCAAGGTTGCCGATGTAGGCCGATTCTATTGTCTTCGGGTCGAGGCCCTTGTCCACACTCGAGACCATGTCCTTGTAGGCATCGAAGAACAACTCCTTGATGCCCTTCTCTGGGAAATCCCCATACCTGCTTTGTCCCGCTCCCACTATCGCGACTTTCTTCATTCGAACATCCTCGCGTCGGATTAATATCAACTGCGGCTATGAAGGCGTTTTTCAGTCGTCTGGACTGACTTTTTCTTGAATGAGGCTGACGCTATTTAACCATTGGTGATTTACACAGCCCCGTCGAGTCAGTTTTAGCCAGTTTTAGACACACGATTCCGATTACTTCCGCCCGCGAGTTCGGAAGGCCGTCCGAATTCGTATGGCTTCATCGGAGTTCGTAACCTGTTTCACTTTCAGTGGACAGGTCATAAATAGAGTGTCCGCCAATGAGGCGGATTGCCGTATTCAGGGGACATGTCATGCGATCGTACAAGGAAGTCTCGCTCTGGAAGAACGTCACGAAGAAGGAATGGGAAGATTGGACTTGGCAGGTCAGGAACAGGGTGACCACTGTCGAGGAGCTCAAGGAGATAGTCAACCTCACCCCAGAGGAGGAGAAAGGCGTCGCGCAATCCCTGAAGGTCCTTCGCATGGCGATAAGCCCGTACTTCGCGATGTTGATGGATCCGAACGACCCCCACGACCCGGTAAGGATGCAGGCGATACCCACGATCAAGGAGCTGGACTTCAGCGCTTCGGACATGGAAGACCCGCTCTTCGAGGACATCGACTCGCCTGTACACGGTCTCACACACAGGTATCCTGACCGCGTGCTTTTCCTGATCACTGACATGTGCGCGAACTACTGCCGGCACTGCACGAGGAGAAGGCTCGCAGGCCAGGAGGACCACGCACGAGACAAGGCCTCGATCGACGCCGCGATAAAGTACATCAAGGAGCACGAGGAGATCAGGGACGTCCTCCTGTCTGGCGGCGACCCGCTGCTTGTGTCAGATGCTTTCCTGGAAGATATCATCAAGAGGCTCAAGGCCATCGATCACATCGAGATAGTGCGCATTGGGAGCAGGACCCCTGTGACACTTCCGATGAGGATAACGCCGGAGCTGTGCAAGATGTTGGCGAAATACCACCCGATGTGGCTCAACACGCACTTCAACCACCCGAGGGAGATCACGCCGGAATCGAAAGCGGCTGTCGAGATGCTTGCCGATCACGGGATCCCGGTCGGGAACCAGACGGTCCTGCTCAGGGGCATCAACGATTGCCCCACCATAATGAAGAAGCTCGTTCACGAGCTGGTCAAGATCAGGTGCAGGCCCTACTACTTCTACCAATGTGACCTGTCGAGAGGGATAGAACACTTCAGGACGTCTGTAGAGAAGGGTTTGGAGATCGCCGAGTCCCTGCGAGGACATACCTCGGGGTTCGCCGTCCCGACATTCATCCTGGATGCGCCTGGTGGTGGCGGGAAGATACCACTAGCTCCTCAGTACCTGATATCCATGTCAGACAAGCGCGTCGTGCTCAGGAACTACGAGGGAGGCATATTCACGTACCCACAGCCGAAGGAGCGCGTCAGCGTGTGCCCCCCGACCTGCAAGATGTGCGAGGACTACAGCAAGGTGGAGAGCAAGGAAGGGGTCGCCGGTGTGCTATCAGGCCACAAGATGTGCCTGATCCCGCAGGGCACCCTCAGGGAGAGCAGAAGGAAAGCGTACGCGAAGAAGAAGTGACGGTTTATCGCTCATCCCGAAAAGGTTAATAACCGAGATTCGTTTCTTCAGGTCCAATCCTCGAGAGATGACATTATGGAAAGGAACATTTTCATCGAAGAACTGAACAATGCCTCCATTGAGAAGCAAGGGACCGAGTTCGTTGAGAGGAAGGGGATCGGTCACCCTGACAGCATCGCCGATGGACTTGCAGAAAGCGTGAGCAGGTCATTGTGCAAGATGTATCTGGAGAAATACGGTAGGATCCTTCACCACAACACAGACGAAGTCCAGGTTGTCGGAGGTCAGTCCGCCCCAGTGTTCGGCGGCGGCTCAATCCTTGAACCGATCTACGTCCTCTTGGTTGGGAGGGCGACCACCGAAGTGAACGGTCAGAGGTTGCCGTACCGAACTTGCGCAATGAAGGCCGCCTCGGACTATCTCGAGAAGACATGCAAGAACCTCGACGTGGAGTGGGACATCGCGCTGGACTGCAGGATCGGCCAGGGCAGCGTGGACCTCAGGGGCCTGTACGAGACCAAGAGGTTGCTCGCGAACGATACATCGTTCGGAGTCGGGTTCGCACCCCTGAGTGAGACGGAGAAGGTCACGCTGGAAACGGAGAAGTTCATCAACGGGAAGCTCTGCAAGAAGCTCCCCGAACTCGGCGAGGACGTCAAGGTGATGGCATGCAGGCACGGCTCAAAGACCAACCTCACGGTTGCCGTGGCGATGGTGTCCTCCAAGATCCCGGACGGGAGCCACTACCAGAGCTGCATCGAGGAGATGAAGGACAAGGTCACAGATTTCGCTCAGAAGCACACCACTCGTGAGCTGACGGTTGATATCAACACGGCCGACGATTACGACAGGGGGATATTCTACCTGACCGTTTCCGGACTCTCGATGGAGAACGGCGACGACGGCTCCGTAGGAAGAGGCAACAGAGCGAACGGGTTGATAACCCCGATGAGACCCATGAGCATGGAAGCATCGGCTGGAAAGAATCCCGTTACTCATGTGGGCAAGCTGTACAACATAATGGCCAACCAGGTCGCGGACGAGATATACAAGGTCGGTCGCGGAGACATCCTTGAGGTCCATGCCAGGATACTTTCACAGATAGGACGCCCGATCGATCAGCCGCAAGTCGCGAGCGCCAAACTGATATACGCTCCTAACGTCAACCCGAAGAAGTACGAGAAGGAGATAAGGGCTGTCTACAACCAGCACCTGGCGAACATAACAGGCCTGACGGACAAAATAGTCAATGGAAAAGTGACCGTGTTCTGAGGTCCCCTATCAACCGGTCTCCGGGGGACCGTCCATCTTTCTTATCTCGTCTTCCTTGGACTTGAGCATCCTTGCCAGCCCGGAGAGTTCCTCCTCCATGGATTGGAGCCTGCCCCACTCGCCCTCGAGGCGTTGCTCGTCCTTGCGCATGGACTCCTCGCGCTGGGAGAGCTTCAGGTACATGTCATCGAGCTCGTTCTTCCGCCTCTCGAGCTCGGCTATCGTCTTCTCATCGATGCCCATCTCAATCCCTTTCTTCGTGGCCTCGATCTTGCTCCAAAGGTCCTGGACCTCCGCACGCTCCTTCTCCAGGCGTTCGAGCTCTACCGCCAGAGTGCGCTCCTTGGTCTCGATGTCGCGTTCCTTCGATATGAGGGTCTCTTCGAGGGTCCGCAGTTCGATTTCCCTTCTCAAGAGGACCTCGTCGTTCGGGGTGGCCGCCTGGGGCTTCGAAAGGCTCGCGGTCTTCTGCGTGACATCGGCTACCCGCTCCCGGACCTCCTCCTCCATCTTCTCTCGATTGTCCATGATTTCGAGGCGCCACTTCTCCAGCTCGTGCCTGAGCTGTTCGAGCCCGACGTCTTTCTGGGCCACAAGGTCACGCTCCTTCTCTAGGTTCGCGTTGATCAACTCGAACTCCTCCGCGCTCTTCTCGAGCTGCGCCGTCCGTCTCTGCAGATCGGCCTCGTTCTTGGCCAGTTCGCTCGTCCTATTGGCCCACTCCGACTGCACAAGTCTTTGTTCGTCTTGGCTTCTCTGGAGGTCCTGCTGCATCGTGGAGAATGCATCCTTCTGATTCTCGAGATTCCTCACACCCTCTGACAGCCGAGCCTCCCTATCCGCAAGTACCTTCTCCTTGTTCTCCAGATTCTTTGCACTACTGGCAATCTGCAACCCCTTCTCCTTCAGCGCAGATTGGCGCATCGAGAGTTCGTTCTCGAACGCAATCACGGCATCGCTGGACTGATCGAGCATCCGGGAGTTTTCCTCGTGTTTCTTGGTCAGTTCATCTAGGGCCAGCTCCCTCTGCTCGAGGTCCTTGCCCCTCTCCTCAGTCGTCTTAGCGAGGGATGCGAAGGCCTGTTCCTGCGCCTTCAGGTCATTCTGTTTCTGAGCGATCGCAGCCCATGTGGAAGCGATGTCCCTGTTCGCCTCCTCCATCGCGGCCCGGTCTCGCCCCAGCTGGGATCTCCATTCCTCCAATTCGGCCTTCTGTTTCTGCAACGCGATGGCTTCGTTCTCTATTCCTTCCTTGGCTGCCATCTCGATGCCCGCCACAGCGGCCTCTCTCTCCGCGAGCTGTTCCTCCTTCTCGAGGATCGCAACTTCTTTGAGCCTGACTTGTTCATCCCTCACCCCGATCTCCTCGGTCTTGACGTTCAGTTGAACGAGCGACTTTGCTTGTGCAGACTTTTCCGATTGGAGGGCTTCGATCTGATCGTGTAGCTGTATGCGCGAACTGTCGAGGGCCGCTCGCTCTTGCTCAAGGCGCGCTCTGTCCTCAGAGAGCGAGGACTTGTCGGATTCAAGCGAAGTCCGCGCAGTCTCCACGTCGCGGCCCATCGCCGTGAGCCTGGTCTCCGATTCCTGTGCCTCCTGCTCGAGTGCCGAGACCCTTTCGACGAGCGACTTCTCCCTTGCCTCGATGCCCTCGTTCTGGGCTTTCAGCCTTGCGGAAAGCTGGTTCAGCTCGCTCTCCTTTCTTGACAGCAAGTTCTGTGATTCTTTCAATTGTGATTCAATCCGTTCCAGGTCAGACCGCTTCGTATCCAGATCGGAAGTTCTGTTGCGGGCTTGCTCCTCTCTAGCAACCAGCTGTTCGTCCCTGTCCTTGAGGGATCTCTCGAATGCCGCGAGTTCGGTTCTGGCAGCCTCGCGTTCCTTGAGATCCTGATGAAGAGAGGCGGTCCTACTCTCCGAGTCCTTCGTCAGCAGCTCGAGCTCGGATGCCCGGACGGCAAGGGCGCTCTCTCTTGATGCGATTTCATCCTTCGCGGAATCGACTTCCTTCGTTCTCCTGGCTAGTTCGTCTTCCTTAGCAGTGAATGATTTCTGTGATTCGGACACAGCAAGTTCACGCTGCCCCAATCCCTTTGATCTTGATGCCAGATCCGCCTCTGAGTCCCTCGCCGCTTGCTCTATCCTCCCGAGCTCCTCATCCCTCTTCTCGATGGCATCGGCATGCTCTTCGAGTTCGCTGCGGGCTGTCTCCAGTTTGCCTCGCTCCTCTTCGAATTGCTTCTGGACTGTATCCTTCTCAGCCTGGAGTGATTCCCACTCCTTTGCAAGGCCCATCTTCTGCTCATCAAGTGCCAATCTCTGTGCTTTCAGTCCTTCGATCTGATCCGTGAGCGCCTTCTTCGCCGTGAGTAGGGAATGTTCCGCTTCCGCGACCCGGGCCTCCCTGTCGGCTAATTCTCCTTCGATCCGGAGGACCTTCTGCTCGCGTGCGCTCGCCTCCTGCTCGGAGATGGTCATCTTGTTCTTGACGCCCTCCAGCGAGGCGGCCTCCGCCTCGATGTTCTTGGATCTTTCCTCCAGCTGCGCGACGCGAGCACTGAACTCGCTCTCGGCCTTTTGGCTGTCGGCCACCAGTTGTTCCTTCAGCTTCGCGTAGTCTTCCTTTGATGCGAGGTGCTCGTCCTCCCGTCTCTTGATCTCGGCCTCCTTGTCCTTTAGTGATTCGGATATCTCGTCCAACTGCGCCTTCCATTCTTCGAGCTCGGTCTGCTGTGCGCCCATCTCCTCCGCTCTTGCCTCTAGGCCAGTCTTCTCGCTCTCGAATGCGTGCCGCTCAGTATCGAGCGTCGCTCTCTCTGCCTCCAGAGCGACCTTTTCGGCCTCTGACGACTTCAGTTGCTCGTTGAATATCCTCTCTCGTTCCTCGAGAGTGGACTTGGCCTGTTGTACCATCTCGGCCGTCGATTTCAGGTTGTCCCGCCGTATCGCGATGTCATTCTCGAGGGTGTCGAAGTCCTCTCTCTTCTTGGCTAGCTCTCTTCTGAGGGCATCCAGAGCGACCCGCTCCTCTGCCATCTTGAGTTCAGCGGACGCAACGTCGCTAGCACGCTGGTTCAAGATCGTCCTCATCTCCTCGACAGCGGAGCTCTTCTCCTCCACCTCCCTCCGCCCCTCGTCATTTCTGGCCAGCTTTTCGTCGATCTCCTTCTGGGTCTCCGTTATCTGCCGGAGCGTGTCTGAGCGCTCTTGCTCGTAGGAGAGTTTGTCCTGTTCGAATGCATTCCTTTCGGACAGAAGCTTCTCCTGCAACTCTTGCTTGGCCTTCTCGAATGAAGTCTTCTCATCGTTGATGGCGGCCGCGAAGTCCTCGGCCTCCCTCTTGACTTGTTCCGATTCTGAGGTCAGCGCCTTGATGGTCGTCTCTCGTCTGTCCAGCTCCTCCCTGAGCTTCTGCTGAGTGGCGCTGCCTTCCCTCAGCTTGACCTCCAATTCGTTCAGGGCTTTCGACCTCGCCTCGCTCTCGTTCGAGAACCCATCCTCATCTGCGCGCAGTTTTTCCTCCCGGTTCTGCACATCGGTAGCTCTCTTGTTGAGCTCGGTCCTCAGGCCCTCAATGTCTTCCTGAAGCTTCTCGTGCTCCTTCTGCAGCTGGGCATCCTTGGTCTTTGCCGCCTTGTCGAGCATGTTTGCCCTCTCGAGCATCTGCTTCGCCTCTGTCTCGAGATTGGCCAGCTCCTTCTCTCGCGCCTCCATCTCGTCGACGCGCGTGTTGAGCGTCTTGTCCTTGTCATTCAGCGTCTGCTCTTGCGACACGAGCCTGGACTTCAGCATCTCGAGCTCGTGGGTGAGTGTGGATACCGATTGCTCTCTCTGCGAGACACCGGCGGACAGGCGGGACAACTCCGCCTTCATTTGGGAGGCTTCGTCCTCCTGTCTCTTGCGGAGGCGCTCGAGTTCGCTTCTCTGAGCTTCGGCTGCCGCCTTCTGCTTCTCGATCTCCACCTTGTCGAGGGCCATCGCGTGCTCCCGCTCCAGGAGGTTCTTGTCCCTCGTCTTCGCTTCTTCATCAAGGCGGACGATCGTTGCCTCCTTCTCCTGTGTCTTCCCGAGCGATTCTTCTGCGGAGTTCCTGTCAGATTCGATCTTCGTCATCAGGTCGGCGAGCTTCCTCCTCTCCTCGTCGAGGCGCTTCTTTTCGCCCTGGACTTCGAACAGTTTCTGCTCGGTCTTCAGCCCGACTATCCTGTCGAGCTGCTGATACCGCGACTCCACTTCCTTCTCCATCATCTCAAGGTTCGCGCGCTTGGAATCGAGACCTTGCATCTCCTTCGAAAACTTGGCGCGTACCTTCGATGTGAGCTCGGCCTCTTCCTTGGTGAGTTTGATTCTGAAGTTCTCAAGTTCTTTTCTGGTCTGTCGCACCCGGACGAGCGTCTGGCGGACCTCCTGACGCTCCTTCTCGAGCTCCTGCCTGTCCATCAGCAGCTTCTGGAGCTCTGCGGCGAGTTTGTCCCTCTGGACTCCGATGTTCTTCCGCTCTTCCTCGATCCGTCCCGCTTCGATTGCGATCTCGTCTTGCTTCAGTTCGGTGATGAGATGTGTGTCAGGTCCCGGCTGGGCGGGTCGAACAAAGCTCTTGTCGGCAGAGTACATCTCGAGCTCCCTCTGGACGGAAGCTAGCCTTGCCGGTTCCAGGGTCGAGGCCTTCAGGGATACAATCCCGATCGCTTTGTGTATCGCGACCATGTCCCTGATTGTCTGGAGGAGCCTCAGTACGCTCACGAACTTGTTGTTGGTGATGACGTACTCGAGTGAATCAATGAGTAGAAGATTGCCGCCGTCCTCCTCCATGAACCGCCTTATGGCCAGCGTGAGCCGCTCCAAATCCTTGGGGCCAATCGCCTCATCGCTCATCGCGTTCGTTAGCCAGAAGATTGGAATGTCCCCCAGGTCCAGCGTCTTCCTCAGGTTCTTCGGGTAGGTCCTCGAAACAATCATGCCCCGCATGCCATTGGCCGAAGCGGATTTGAACAGTGAGTAGGCGATGTCGGGTCTCTCTTCCTCCACGAGATAGGTCATGGACGCCTCGAGCTGAGTATAACTGGGTGTGGGGGTCGCGGTGTCCTGGTTCGCCGTCTCGGTCGGGGGTTCTTGTCCAGGAGGGGTCTTGGGAGCTTCGCTCTCGTCCGGCAGCGAATCCTTTGCTACTGTTTCTCGAGCCTTGTCTCTGAGACCCATTGTCTGCCTAACTCCCTCTGTTTTCTCCGAACTTCGCCGGGGGTGCGAAAGAGGTTTTCAGTGTGGGTTAGTAATATATGCCCACATATATTAAATCGTTTTCTGGTACTCACACCTTGAATCGGTCGAGGATGCGCTCATAGATCGCGAATTCCTCAGACTTGGAGAACCGTTCGATGAGTTCCTCAGGCAGCTGTCCCAGCATCTGGTCGAGGACCTTCAACAGTCTCTTGAGATCCTCGTCGAGCATCATCGCCTCCGAGGTCTTCTTCTGCAACTCCACCTTCTCCAGGATAAGGTTCCCTATCTGGTTCTCAAGCGATGCTATCATCTTGTCCAAGCTGACCTCTACGGGTTCGTTATCAGATGAGGCCTGCTGTCCGCTCCGGTGCATCACCACGGATGAATGTAGGTTCAGGAGTCTTTCCTTGAACCTTCTCTCCTCATCCATCCATTGCTCCTTTGCCTGAGCCCTCTCCGCTTCGGTCATGGCCCCTGCTGCCACCGCCTTGAGCCTTTCCAGTTCTGCTCGCTCCGCCTCCAGTTTCATCAGCTTGAGCCTCAAGTCCTCCTCTTGCTGGTCGAGTTGTCTCTTCTTGTGAGCATAAGCCTGTATCTTCCTGTCTACCATCTCCTCCTTCTTGGCCAGTTGCTCTTCCCTGGCGCGGAGTTCCTCGAGCTCCTTCTCCTTTGCATCGAGCTTCTTTCGGAGGGCCCTAGCGGCCAACCCTCTGGCCTTGGCAGCCTCGCTGATCTCGACCGAATCCATGAGCGCCGATATCTCGTCCGAGAGGGATTCCATATGTGCCTGGAGCATCGTGATGTCGGCCATCTCGTTGGCCAAGGACATGATCTCTGCCTCGACCTGCTCTGTGCTGTTCGATTTCCCCTCCATGGGTGACATCTGGTTCAGCCGCGCCTTCTCCTCCGCTATCCTAGACTCCATTCGCTCGAGCATCTGCGACCTGTTGACCATTAGGTCTTTGATGCTGTCCCTCAGCTTGGCGAACTTCTTGATCTGCTCCTCGGAAGGGACTGGCGGTTTCAGCTCGGCGGCCGCCTCCTCGGACGGCTTAGTCATCGGTTCACCTCCTGACTTCTGATCCTCAGGTGACTTGCCCCATTCTATGAGCTTCATCAGGAACTTGTCGTCCCCAGCCGGCTCCTCGGGCTTGAGGGCCTTGACCTTGAACTTCAGGCCGCACTTTGAGCACTGAGATTCCCCGAGGGCTATCACGGTCTGGCACTTCGGGCATAGGAATGCCTTGACATCTTCATTGAGTTCGGAGGCGCAGCTCGGGCACTTCGTGTCGTTCCTGTCGACCAGTTGTAGACATGACAGACAGTAGGCGTCTCCCGACCTAGTCAGTCCTTTGTTTGCCAATGGGATCTCTCCGGGATCTCGGTGGAGCTTCTTTAGCGGGTTTGTGACCGGATGTGAGGCCGAAGGCTCGAACTACTCGTACTTGTCATAGGCGATGAGTTCTTCAAGGTTCTTCCTCGAAGGGCGCTCCGGGGATTCGTCTGGATAGCCCAACGGGGTCAAGGCGACCACGCGGACGTCCTCAGGTATCATGAGGATGTCTTTCACCTTCTCCTCCTTGAACCAAGCGACCCAGCAGGTGCCAAGTCCGAGCGAGTGGGCCGCCAGCGTGACATGGTCCAAAGCGATGGATGCGTCGATGACGTGGCTGCTCATGTATCCCCCAACCGTCTGGAACGCCTCTTCAGGGATGCCGCAGAGGACAAGGACGACAGGCGCCTGGACAAGGAACTTCTGGCCGTTACAAGCCTGAGTGACCTTATGCTTCGTCTGCTCGTCCCTGACGACGATGATCTTCCAGGGCTGTGCATTGTCTGCGGAGGGCGCAAGTCGAGCGGCGTTCAGGACCTCCTTGAGGAGGTTCTCAGGGATTCGTGTCTCCCTGAATTTTCTTATGCTCCTTCTAGTCTTGATGGCCTCCATCAAGTCCATCGGGGTCACACCTGAAGTAAAGAGCAGGTGGGAGTATTAACTTTTGCTAGCCATTGTGCGTTCCTGAAAACATCTGGCATGTCTCGATGCTTCCGAGGAAAGCGGGGTTGTCGGCTAGCTCTCGATCAGCTTCACGAGCGTGGCGGTCCGGATCACGCCGGGGAAGGCCCTGAGCTCGTCCACGCGCTTGTTCAGGTCGTCCAGCGAATCAGCCCTGAGCCTCACGCCGACATCGTAGTCGCCGCTGCATTCGAAAACGCTCTCCGACATCTGCTTAGCCTTGTCCTTGACCGCTTGGGTCCTTCCCACGTGGGTGTCGATAAGGACTATCCCCTCGACCCCGACGGGGGAGGTCTCGATCGTGAACTTCTTGATGATCCCTTCCCGCACGAGTTTCTCAATGCGGGCTCGGACGGCTCTCTCCGTGAGACTGACATGCCTAGCAATCTCTGTATTCTTCATCCTCGAGTAGTCCCGGAGGAGATTCAGTATCTTGACATCGGTGTCGTCCATGTCTGAGGTATATGCTGTTCCGGTTTTCGTACCTTTCGCTCCAAGACCGGGGCAAGCGGGCTCCCAGTCACCGTGCGGTCAAGTTGTTGACAGGAAGACTCGGTCTAAAGGACAACTATGGCAAGAACGATGACCGCGACGACGGCTGCCAGCAATGCCAGATAGACCAGCGACTTGCTTGTTCCTATTCCCCTGCTCGCAATCCTAACCGACTCATATTTGGTCGCCAGTTCATGATACCAGCAAGTCTTGACTCTTTGCGAATTGAGCTTCTTGGAAGGATCCAAGTGCCAAGACTCGATGTGCAACGAAGAGAGGCGTTTGAGTGGGCCCAACCGGATTTGAACCGGTGACCTCCCGGTTATCAGCCGGGTGCTCCAGCCAGCTAAGCTATGGGCCCATTGGCTCTGGCGCAATACCGCGGAGTGGATTAAATACTTTCCTAGTTGGGTTCCCGTGGGCGCTATTCTCTCAGTGAGTACTTCACATAGTCCCCATCACACGGTTTCCCCTTGAGCAGATACGCTTCCAGGTTCGTCAGGTCGTAGATGACGGAGAATATCGTCTCCGATACATCGAGCGGGTGGATCTTCGGGTCCGCATGTCTGCATATAGAGCCTGGCTTGTTCACATGGTCCCTGAATATCGACATCATGGATTCGGGTGTGACGGCCCCCAGCTGGTCTTCCAGGAGTCTGAGCGCCCTGTTGTATCTGAACGTTGAGCAGGCGAGGCACTCGGGTTCTGATTCGAACTTCCTCATCCACTCGGCGGTGTAGTGGTTCGTGTGGACCATGTACCCGTCGAGCGCGTATAGCGCCGCACTATCGGTCGCGGACCCCTCGAGGGAATACATCTCGCCGTTCTTGTCACACACGATGTTGTTGTAGCTTGAGGCTCGACCTGCTGGCATGGCATAGTCCATCGCCTCGCCGATCCTCTTGGCCTCCATGACCTTTCTGACTGGGAATATCCTGGGAATGCCGACCCTCACGTCGTTGGGGCTGAGGGCGTTGCCCGTGATGCTGATTCCCGAGCTGTTCATGCCACAGGAAGGGACCAGGCCCGCATAGGATGTGGTGAAGAACTCCGGTTTGCCCTTCGGTCTGGCGTGCAGGAACACCACTGTTGGCAGCTGATCCCCTGACCAGTCCTCGTTGTGACCCGCGAGGACGTTCCCATCCTGGGTGACATCGCCGTTCGCAACGATGTCAGTACAGCCCTTGAACCCTTTGGGAGACATCAATTCGTGGCAGCACAGAGCGAACAGGTCGTCGAAGGGGAGCTTGGAGCCTTCGGCGAAGCCGTCAATCTCCTCGACATAGTCAGGGTAGAACTCCTCTGCATGCGGCAGGTAGCTCTGGGCCCTCTCCACCGTCTTCGTCCAGGGGCTGCCAGTGTAGTATTGGATTGCCGTTCCGATGCTCTTCCTGTAGGCGACGGCCCTCGCAGCGCACTTCCTGCCTATCTCGCGGCCCATCTCATGTGGCTTCCCCGAAGCTTCGATCAGTGGCAATGAACTCCTCTTGGCCATGGTATCTCGACTGGGAAGGCGTTAGCCTCTAAAGAAAGTGACGTTGCTAAAACTGTCCCATCTCGCCGCCGGACTCATTGACTGAATGCCTGGAGCGACCTCATCGACGTCTTCGAGATCTTCTTCTTGGCGTCTACGACGATCCCCTTCTCGGTTATCACCATGGGTCTGGGCAGCGTGTCGTGGGCGGAGCCTCGTAGCTTCTCGATGGACACGAACCTGTCAGTCCTGTTGGATATCATCATCTTGTGCAGCCTGATCTCGCCCCGACTGATGAACATCTCGGGCTGGAGCTCGGTCGGGTCCGGCAGGTCCGTGATGAGGAGGCTCGTGACGCGAGACTCCGATAGGAACCTGAGCAGGGACATGATTCCTTCGTCGGTGTCGCCTGTCGACTCTGACATCTTCTTGAGCGAGGTGAGGGAATCGACCACGACTCTCGTATACTTCGTCTCCTGAAGTTCCTGCTTGAGCATTAGCTGCAGCGATTGGACGCTCACGTCAGGCGTGGCCGCCTTCATGGCCTCGGTCTTGACGCTCGGTCCCGCATCGCGCAGCGAGCCCACACTCCTCTGGGCAGCTACCTCGACCAGAGAGACCCTCTTGCTGAATGCCTTCGCCGCCGGGTGCACGTCCAGTATTCTGATCTTACCAACGTCCCAGCCCAGCGCGCGGACGTTCTCGCGTATCTCCGCGGGTGGCTCGTCGATTGCCACCATCAGCGCCCTCTCCCCACGTTTGACCCCATCATGGAGGAACTGGATCGACAATGTGGTCTTGCCGCTCCCGCTGGTCCCGGAGACGACGTATGGCCTTCCCGCGATGAGCCCACCTCGGAGCATCTCGTCGAGCCCGGCGACTCCGGTGCTCATCCTCGCGAAGCTCTCGAGCTTCGTGGTCAGATTCCGTCACCTCCGTGAGGCGATGCGTCGGGCTTCGGCTGTTCCTCGATAGGAGGCGGGGGCGGTGGAGGATCGTCGGCATCTGCGCCCGGGCACTCCGGTTCGATTTCAGGCTCTGGCTTGAGCACTGCCGGTCGTTCGTCTTCGGCCGTCTGCTTGATGACGATCCCCTGATCGGTGATCTTCAGGAGCCGGAGTCGAGGATCGTGAGACGAACCCCTGTACTTCTCGATGGTGACGCCCCTTACTAGCCCGCGGCCGTTGAACCACTTGTGGAGCCTTATCTCGCCCCTTGACACGTGCGATTCGACATCGGGCTTTGAAATCTCTGGCAGCTGGACCGTCAGCAGGCCGGTGACTCCGAGGTCGGAAAGTGTCCTGAAGAACGACATGAGGGTGGTGTTCTGCTCACTGGTGCGGATATAGAAGTACTTCAGTGAAGTGAGGGAGTCGATAACGATCCTCGAGTAGGTCCGGCTCCTCATCTCCTGTTTCAGCACCTCCTGTAAGGTGTTGATCGTCATGTCCGCAGGGCTTTTCTCGGATGTCTGCCTGATCACGCCCGAGATATCCCTAAAGTAGACCACCTTCCGTTCCGTCGAGACATCCCTGACGGGGGTCTTGTCGTAGTTCATGACATCCGGTGTTGCATCGAAGACTTGTACCTTCCCGAGGTCCCGTCCAAGGGCCTCCATGTCGCTCTTGACCTCGTTCGGGGGTTCATCGAGGGCGACGTATACCACGCGCTCTCCTTTCCTCGTGCCCTCAAGAAGGAACTGCATCGCTAGAGTCGTCTTCCCCGTGCCTGAGGTGCCCGACACTATGTAGGACCTGCCCGCGATGAGGCCACCCTCGAGCATCTCGTCGAGGCCGGGAACTCCCGTCTTGACCTTCTCCTTCAACATTCGCTGACTCCCGTTATCTTCGAAGAATCGGCTCTGATGTGTCTGTGGATTCTAGTTTGATGTGCTTATACCTTTCCTTGGTGTTGGCTTAAGTTGAGAATCGAGCTGTCCAGGGCCACAATCTGACAACCTTATTATATGCCTAGCCGCTTCCTTCGGATGAGCTAGAGAAAGATGCCAGTTATCAACTTCAGCTACTCAGATCTGTGCGATCTCGTTGGAAGGGAATTGCCCAAACAGGTGCTCAGGGAAAGGCTGCCGATGCTGGGTGCGGACCTCAAGTCCGCGGATGAGTCATCTGATGAGATGTCGTTCGAGTTCTTCCCCAATAGGGCAGACTTGTATTCCGTCGAAGGTATAGCCAGGGCCCTGAGGGCATTCTTGGGGAATGAGCCCGGGTTGAGGACATACGCCGTTGGAGAATCCTCGGTGGAGTTGAACGTTGATCCATCGGTCATGGAGGTACGACCATTCATATGGTCGGCCCTGGTCGAAGGAAATGAGATCAATGACGCACTCATCCGGTCCATGATGGACCTCCAGGAGAAGCTACATCTGACCGTGGGTAGGAACAGAAGGAAGGTCGCCATCGGGATCCACGACTATCACAAGGTGAAGGGCCCGTTCGCGTACAAGGCGGTACTGCCGGACGAGGTGTCGTTCATCCCTCTCCAAGGTTCGGTGAGCATGACCCCCGCGGAAATACTGAAAGAGCACGACAAGGGCAAGGCCTACGCCTTCGTCCTCGAGGGCAAGAAGAGGTATCCTCTGATCGTCGACAGAGACGGCGAGGTCCTGTCCTTCCCTCCGATCATCAACGGGATCGCCACTGCGGTCACAGAGAACACCAAGGACATCCTGGTCGACTGCACGGGCACCGACCTCTACGCGGTCAAGCATGCAGTGAATATCCTAACGACTGCCCTTGCTGAACGAGGGGGCAAGATCAAGACGGTCAAGATACATCAGGACGGGAAGACGATGCTCGCCCCCAACATCGAGCCGAACCGCGCTGAAACAAGCGTCGATGCAATCAACGGTTGGATCGGGACCTCGCTCAGCTCCGAGCAGATCAAGGAGTCGCTCATGAGGATGGGGCACGGGGTGAAGACCGACGGTGTGAAGGTCGAAGTCCTCACTGGAGCCTTCAGGGCGGACATACTCCATGCGGTCGATCTAGCCGAAGACGTCGCTATCGGCCATGGCTTCGAGAAGTTCGGCAACTCCCTCCCAAAGCGAGCCACGTTCGGGAGGGAGGATGATCTGACTGCGTTCTCCAACCATTTGAAGGAGATACTGATCGGCCTCGGTTACTTCGAGGTCGTCACGCTCTCGCTTTCCAACCCACGGGACCAGTATGTTGCCATGAACCTGCGGGATGACAAGACCGCGATTCGGGTCAAGAACCCCGTGAGCGAGGAGCACGTGCTCGTCAGGACCTCGTTGTTGCCAAGCCTCATGGCGATTTTGAGGAAGAACAAGCACAGGGAGCTTCCCCAACGGGTATTCGAGATAGGGGATGTCGTCAGGAACGCTAGCAACAAGAAGCTCCTCGCGGCATTGTCGATTCATGGGAAGGCAAGTTTCACAGAGGTCAAGTCGGTCGTTCAATCGGTTCTCGAAGGGATTGGCGTGAGCTGTGAAGTTGAGGCCCTTGACAACGCTACTTTCCTCAATGGCAGGTGCGCGGGGATAACAGTTGGCGGAGTCAGGGTCGGGATGTTCGGCGAGGTCTCCCCTTCGACGATCACCGCTTTCGAACTCAAGTATCCCGTGGTCGCGTTCGAGATGGACGCGGAGAGGTTGCTTTCTCTTCGCGGTAAGAGATCATCAGGTTGAGACACCGCTTTTGCGAAATAGACATATTGCGGTGGATGTTCATACAGGCCAATACCCCAAGCTGAGGTAGCCAAGCTCGGTTTAAGGCGCCAGCCTTGAGAGCTGGTGGTACTCCGTACCTCGGGAGTTCAAATCTCCCCCTCAGCGCTTCTCACTCCCGACTCTCTATTCAGGAGGTAGACACCGGCGAATGCGATCACTCCGCCGACGACGGCAAGACCGAGGACCTGTGGTAGTTTTATGTCGGCGCCCGGGAACATGAGCAGCACGAGCAGCTGCACCCCCACAGTGAGTATCCCGTTCAATGCGAACAGGACGCTGGTCAAAGATGCGCCAATCTTGGGAAGCCCCGCATTGTATGTGAGCAGACCGACAGCTGGAAAAGCTCCCAGGGCGACGAGCAGCAGCCAACCATCTGTATCAGGCCATATGATCAAGCCGAGCATACTCCCGAAGACTATCAGCAACGATCCTGATATAAGCAGCTCGAGACCCGATATCGCCGTCAGATTGTAACTCTTCAGGAGCACGGTGATGATCACGATCGATACGGCAAGAAGGAGCGAGCTCGAGATCGCTTCTATCTCTCCAAGGCCAAGTGTGAATGAGAGTGTGTTGGCGTTCGCGAGAACGAGGAACACGCCGATGATGATCATGAAACTTCCCAGGATCTCCCACCTCTTCAAACGCTCACCGAGGAAGATCCCCGACAACATAACAACGAACAAGACCTCGGAGGAGCCGCCGCCCAATATAGCCTCCTTGCTCGCCCCAATGCGACCGACAGAGTCGAACCACATGAAGACGCCAGCTGCGACTATGACGCAGAGGATGGCCATCCCTCCCCAGCCTCTCGGCCCGAGTCCGCGAGCACAATCTATCGAGCTCTTTGGGGAGAGTCCGAGCAGGATTGCTCCGCCGATGATGGACGGCATGGAGGAGACGAGGAAGATGTTCAGATCGGCGGTTCTGAGGGCGCCTTCGATCGCGACAGACTCGAACGCGACTATCAGTGCGGACGCTAGAACGACACCGATGTACGTTCGTCTTACGTCCAAGTTATCCTGACCCGATTGGTGAGCCGATGGGTAAACCTTTCTCGCTCAACCGAGTCTCCCGGACACGAAAAGCGACATTCCGCCAAATTATATACGCGCGCATGCGCATGATATCGTCGCTCGCGAGAGCACGGGATGGGATCATGTGCCGGTATAGCTACCTCAGCGGAGCTTGCGCCAATAAGCATGTTGACAGCCTCGATTGCATAGGCTTGGACAAGTGCGAATTCTCTGGCATGAACATAATGACGAGCAGGTTGCCAGCTTCGGGCAGCGAGTGCGGGCATGAGAAATGGCTGGGCCTGTACTGCGAGAAGTACAAGCGGTTCTTCTGTCCTGGAAGGGAGCATTGTGTTACCCCCGAGTCTTATCAGAAGAACTTGATCATCCACCAGGAACGGAAGCTAAGGATGACCGAGGAGCCGTGATTCCTTGAAGTGCAAGTTCCTCGGATCGAATGGCGTCTGCAAAGGTAAATACGCTGGATATGGCTGCATAAAGAGTTCGTGCGCTTCCTTCAAGAAGGCGCAGAACTGCGAGCACCGAGACCCAGTAGGGGACTACTGCATGAAGTATGGCAGATTCGGATGCGTCGGCAAGGATAGCTGCAAGAGCATTGCAGACTACCTTGAGGCGGTCGCGGAAGAGCAGGCCTGATCATCGGGTTCGTACAATTCCTTCCTCATCCTTGGGATGAGCGCCATGAGGACGGCAATCTCCGTCAGCGAGGTCCGGTCGATCATCCCGTCCGAAAGATAACCCACTGACCCCATCTTGTGACCGATCTTCTCGATCTCCGTTATCTTGCTCATCGTATCGCCCACGGTGCCACCCTCGAGCACTGCCTTGATGACTTCAGGCGGGTACTCGAACCCTGGCCCGTGGCCGACGGTCATTTTGCCGGATGAATCGATTATGGCACAGTACTGGATGTCCAGATGTCTTCGAAGGACCTTGTTGTAGAACAACCCCGCCTCGATCCCGACGGCGAAGTCGGTTTTTGTCTTCTCAATTGCCGATCTCGCTCTCTGGATCGCCCCCTGTATCGTCCTTTCCTCGAGCGGTTGGCTAGGAATGGTCATGTCGGGTTCGACACTCAAGATCTCCACTAGTCCGAAGGCTTGCGTGAAGATGTTCCTCACGGCGTCGACCTTCACCTTGTTCGTCGAACCGACCGAAACCCTGATGGCCCTGAGAAGTCGGCCATCCTTGTCGATCTCCCCCTTGATGACCCTCGATGAGCTTATCCTCGAAGAATCGTCAGCCTTCACGTCCTTGATGCAGAATATCTTCAGGGGTCTAAGGGCGTTCTTTCGCCTCAGCTCGTTGATATCCTCCGCAATCCCCCTCGTCTCAGGTGAGACGACGATCGCGTCCATCGTCTCCGAGGTTGCGGCGGTGCCTTTGAAATCGGATATCATGATTATGTCGAAGGGCTTTCCATATCTCCCGAGGAACTTCGAGAGAGTCGACTTCCTCAGGAAATACGGCGCCACGGGTACGGTCTTGATGCTCTTTGCGAACTCGTCTGATGTGAGGCCGACCTCGACTGTCTCACCGACCGTGAAGGCGGTTTCGAACAGTAGTTCGTGTCCTTTGTGGATGACATTGAAAGTCCCGCCAACGCCCACCCTCATGCCATCACCTCAGGAATATCATGGCTATGGATACGACGAATACCGCGACCATCGCGAGGTAGAAATAGATTAGTTGGCGCTTCTTCATCCGCAGCTTGCTCTTGTACTCGTTCTCGCACTTCTCGTCACAGAACTTGTCCTTGTATGGGACAGCCCTGTCGCAGTTCTGACAGTGTCTGTGCTGAGGGACCCTCTCTACCATCCTATCACTCTTCCAGTCATTAGCATCTCCAGTCTCATAGCCTCTTTGGCCTCACGACCCTTTCTCAATCCTGACCCCCTCGCAACCGACAGATATCGGAATGGCCTCCCCACCAGCCATCTCAATCTGTTTCGATACCCTGTCGGGCTCGTCCGTCAATGCTATCATGCTCCCGCCGCCACCTGCGCCTGTCAATTTCGCGCCATATGAGTGATCCTTGCAGGCTTCGACGAGCTTATCGAGAGCAGGATGTCCAACTCCCAGCTGGTTCAGAAGAGCGTGGTTGTCGTTCATCAGGCCGCCCAGTTTCCGCTTGTCGCTCTTCTGGACCGCCTCCACTCCTGCAAGGACGATCTCCTCGATCTCATCTATGGCCTTCTTCGCATCGTCCTCGGCATCGACCAGTTTCTTCACCTTGGCCACCAGCGGGCCAGTCGCGGCGTGGATGCCCGTATACCCAACCACGAATCTCAGTCGGGGGACAACGCAATGGTGGATGTTCCACACCACGATCCCCTTCTCGATCTTCCAGAGGAAGTTGTCCAGCTTGTGAGGGGAGACTAACACGCCATGCCCATGGGTCGAGGTGGATGTGTCGGTTGGACTGGCCATGCCTTGGACCTTGTTCTCGACCTCGAATGCCATCCTGGCGATTTTCTCCGGATCCAGGCGCCCCTTGGACGCGGTCATGGAGGCGATGCAGGATACGGTGACCGCAGCTGATGACCCCAGGCCGGAAGCGGCCGGGATCTCCGACATGGTGTCGACGTTGATTGGAGGGCCGGCCCAAGCCTCGTCGAGCGAGGCCGAGATGTAGGCATGATGGCGCTTCTTCATGGCGTGCCCGTTGACAGTGTACTGATCTGATGAACTGACCTTGCATGATATCCTGAGGTCTATCGCTAGGGCGAGGGCGGGTCGGCCGAAGACCACCGCGTGTTCGCCGAAGAGTATCATCTTGCCGGGAGCGGAGCAAGCGAACATCTGGTCTTCCGTCAGACCCGAATCCGAATATAGAGTTTCCGGGCAGACATCCGTCCCCCATGTGGTGCATCGACCCGACGATGATTGTCGTAGGCCCCCTGCAAAAGGATTAAGACGGACGTACCTGGTTCGCTCCGAGCAGAAGCGGTGTATCGATGGAGCGCACTTCGCGAATAGAGGGATTCTACAAGCTGACCGTTTCGGAGCGGCTCAAGATCGTCAAGGATTTCGCGGGGCTAACTAGCGAGGAGGCCATGGCCCTGACGGGATCTGGGGGGCTGGACCAGGCCATTCCCGACAAGATGATCGAGAACGCGGTGGGGTCATTCGCGCTGCCTCTCGGAATTGCAGTCAATTTTCGGATAAATGATAGGGACTACCTGATCCCGATGGCGACCGAGGAACCCTCCGTCGTCGCGGCGGCTTCGAACGCTGCGAAGATGGCTAGGGAGAGAGGGGGATTCTGGACCAGCAGCACAGCCCCTGTAATGATCGGGCAAATCCAGCTCACGGACATCAAGGACCCGAGCCGAGCAAAGCATGTCATCCTCGAGAAGAAGCAGGCCATTCTTGACCTCGCTAACAAGCAGGACCCGATGCTGATCAAGCTCGGAGGCGGCGCGAGGGACATAGAGGTAAGGGTGGTGCGAGGTCAGCAAGGGCCGATGGTCATCGTGCATCTTCTCGTGGACGTCCGGGACGCCATGGGAGCCAATGCTGTGAACACCATGGCGGAGGCCGTAGCCCCGCTTGTCGAGGACATCTCGGGAGGGAGAGTCCGTCTGAGGATACTATCGAATCTGGCGACGCATCGACTTGCTCGCGCACGCGCTATCTGGTCGAAAGAGGCCGTCGGGGGCGAGGGGGTGGTCGACGGGGTGATCGAAGCATATCTCTTCGCCGACGCGGACCCGTACCGATGCGCAACTCACAACAAAGGCATCATGAATGGCATCGATGCGGTGATACTCGCAACGGGAAACGACACCCGCGCGATCGAGGCTGGCGCCCACTCATTTGCGGCCAGGAGTGGACAGTATAAGCCGCTGACCATCTTCGAGAAGACTCCGGAGGGGGACCTGGTAGGCACGATCGAGATCCCGATGGCAGTGGGCCTGGTAGGAGGAGCGACGAAGGTGCACCCGACCGCGAAGGCATGCATCAAGGTCTTGGGGCTGAAGAGCGCATCGGAGCTCGGCGAGGTCGCAGCGGCCGTTGGATTAGCACAGAACTTTGCAGCTCTCAGGGCCCTAGCGACCGTCGGTATCCAGCAGGGACACATGAGACTGCACGCGAAGAACATCGCAGCAAGTGCTGGGTGTCCGGAAGAGTTCCTGGAGAAGGTCTGCGAGATCATGGTTTCAGAGAAGAAGATCCGGATGGATCGCGCCCAGGAGCTCGTGGAAGAGTTGAAGCGGAAGAGCCAGTGACCACATCGGAAAAGTATATGCTATTGTCTGGGATAATCACTGCTCGTGGCCATATTCTCTCAGGGGGACCTGTTTGGACTGGCAGGCGTCTACGGCTATGTTCTGGCCGTGGTGGTCATTTCATGGAGCGTCAGAAAACGGTTCTCGAACCCCCGCAAAGTCGTGCATGTCCTGACCGGCGGGATCGTCTTCTTCTGGTGGAGTTTCGACTCTAGCTTGGTGATGGCCGGCCTTGCGGCGTTGCCCTTCGTGCCACTCCTCCTTCTAGCTACTCCGAAGTCGCCAATCAAAGCACTCAGGAACAGCCCGCTGGGGTTGAGCTCTTCGGAGGGGCACCCCTACGGGTTGGTGTTGTACGCCATTTCATGGACGGTGATAGCGTACTTCCTGTTCGACGATCTCTTCGCGGCTTCGATCGCGATTGTCGCGATGTCCTTCGGGGATGGCATGGGCGGGGTCATCGGAGGACGGTTCGGCAGGATGCGCTACTCGCCTCACCGGACCATCGAAGGCAGCATCGCGGTATTCATTGCGACTGCCGTCAGCATCGTTGTACTGACCTGGTTCTACTTCTCGGTGATAGGATATTCGGGGAGCACGGCGCCGTACTTGCTCGGCCCTTTTGCGCTCGCAGTCGCCGGTCTGGTGACGCTCCTCGAAGCCCTAATCCCGGGGTCGGTAGACAACCTGGTTATGCCTTTGATGATCGCTGCCTTGCTGCACGGCATGGGGGTCTGAGGGACTGAGATTCATCGTTGTCGACGGCCTCGATGGCTGTGGCAAGGACACGCACGCTGGGAGGATGAAGACCCTCCTCGAGGCCGAAGGGAATACCGTGTCCGTCACTTCTCATCCGTCGGGAAGGCTATTCGGCAGAGTCTCCAAGAGGTTCCTTCAAGAGGCGGGGCCCCTTGCAAGATTATTCACCACGCTCTTCTTCACGGCCGATGTCTTGGTTTCCGTCCGGGAATTGAAACATAAGGGGGATAGAACGACGATACTCGTCAGGTATCTCCTCGGGACGGCCTACCTGCCTGAGGCAATAGCTCCGATGGGCTACAGGGTACTGAGGAAGATACTTCCGTTTCCTGACCTTGCCATCTTTATCGACATCGAGCCCGAGGTAGCCCACAGAAGAATAGGAGCTCGCGGTCAAGCCCCGGAGATGTTCGAGACGCCAGAGAAACTAGCATCTGTGAGGAGGATCGCGAAGACACTTACCGCACAGGAATGGGTCACGATTGACAACAGCGAGGAAGGGGAGCGTCCTTTCAAGGAACTCGAGAGGGTCCTTCGAGAGCGCTGGTTCTGTCAAATATCGGGTGGTGAGGTCCCCGAGATGGGCCGAAGGCGGATTCCCTGATACTACATGTAATCGGAGAATCCTAGTACATCTGGCGCCAGATCATGACCCCATGTGCAGCAGTAGAAAGTGCCTGACATGTGGGAGACATTATTCCCGAATGGGCGCTCTGTTCGAGTGCGAATGCGGCTGGAATCTTGACAGGAATGTCAACGCTAGCATCGATCTGCTGCAGACAGCCGTCTCCAAGAGATTGGAGGTGGCAGGGGGTCTACGGTTCGACCCCGGCGCATTCCGGCATGACGCGATGATGATCCTATACGAGCCAGAGATGGCCGCACGGTCTGAGCCGAACGGAATGAGTGAGGAGGGGGTCATGGTGCCATGATGGGCCCACCACCCGACTCTTCACAGAACCGAGAGCGCTCACTGCTTCGGTTCACAGGATAGAGGGGGGCCCTTCCTTCCTTTGATGGGACTGAGATTGGGGAGCATCCGACACCTCTCACAATTCTCGTCACATGGTTCGATATGAACGACTATGATGCTGCCTGGTAGCTCCTTCTTTATGTCTCTTTCGAGTTCCTCGACCAAGGAGTGCCCGTCCTTGATGCTGAGGTTCATAGGGACCACAAGATGGAGATCGATCTGACGCTCAGATCCCATCTTCCTCGCCCTGAGCTTATGGAAGTTGAGCACATTGCCACCATAGCCCTTTACGACTTGCTCGATCAGCTTCATCTCCGCTTCTGGTAGACTCCTGTCGAGCAGACCTTCCGTCGACCTGGTCGTGATGTCGTAGGCGGCATGGATGATGAACATCGCTACAATCATTGCGACACCCGGATCGAGCCATCTATACTCAGTTCCCAGGAGTTGAATCAGGGCAAGTGCAATGAAAACCCCTCCAGAGGTCCACACATCCGTCCGTAGATGATAGGCGTCGGCCTCGAGTGCTAAGGAGTCAGTCCTCTTGGCCACCGCGGCCAGTCTTCTCGATACGTAGTAGTTCAGAATGGCGGAGAATCCCATTATCGCCATTCCCACATAGAGGATCTCCACATCTGAAGGGTGCAGGAATTTCAAGGCGGCCTCGTAGATGATCAAGGCAGCGGCCACGAAAATCAGGGCGCCCTCGACCATGCCCGAGAGGTTCTCGAACTTGCCATGACCATATCGATGCTCCTTGTCTGCCGGCTCCCCGGATTTCTTGACGGAGTACCGCGCCATAAAGGCAGCTACGAGGTCAATCCCTGAGTGGATGGCCTCAGAGATCACTGCCACTGAACCCATTAGAATGCCGCTTACCAGCTTAAGAGCTACGAGCACTGAGTTGGAGTAGACCGATAATTTCGCAATTGCGATCTTCTCTTGGGTCCTATCCATGGCCGTGTTCGATGACAGCTCGGCTACTTAGGTTTTGTTGCACTATCACGATACGAATGCGAACGCGAAACTCTTATTTGCATTCACTCGGATAGGGCTTGGCACATACAGGAGATAATGCAATGGTTCAGGATTCTGCCCACTTCCTCAACGAGCTGCCCATTTGGAAACTGAAGATTGTCGCCGAGGCGTTCAGCATAGACGTCTCAGCCTGCCGCTACAAGAGGGACTATGTCGAGAAGGTCAGGTCGAAGAGACTCACGGAGGAGCAGGTGAGAAAGGCACTCGCAAACAAGGGCAAGAGACCTCAAGTGGACGGACCCCTGCTCGATGAACCCAGCAGAAGTTCGGACAGTGCTGCTGTCGAGGTGAAAGCCGTAGCTCAGGACATAGAAGAGATAGCGAACAGGCCCGCCGAGACAGCCGAGCTTCCCCAGGACGAGGAGAAGAACGTCGAGCGGAACATCGACGAAGCATTGACGTTGAGACCTTCGTTCTTCGATGTGGATTCTGCGTCTGAGAGCGCCTACAACCGGATGATCCTCGGTGATTTCTATGGCGCCATCAAGATCAACAGAGAGACGCGATTGAAGTGCTTCGAAACCTTCAGCAACGCACAGGTCTACTCGACCGCTGTCTCGATCAGAGCGGCTGACGAACTCCTTTCTAGATTGGCGGAAGGACATCACCCCGCGGGCGCGGCACTGAAGATTGCACTCGCCGCTGCAAAGAGGTCGTTCATAAACGGCCCTCCCAGGCAGAGGGAGGCGGCCCTCGAGTCGCTGGAGAGCCTTGTGGAGAAGGCCTATGAATCATTCGCGGCTGACACGGAGAGCGAGGAGGGGGAGCTGAGAGAGCTACTTGCCGACTACGAATCCTTCGGAACCAGGACGGATGAGGCGAGGAGATACCTCGAAATCGCGGCCCAGGCAAAGTCGACATTCAACATCGGCGACCATGCCAAGTTCTTGAATGAGGCGAAACAGCGAGCAGAGAGTGCCAAGGCTCTCCGCACCAAGGAGATTGACGAAGGTTTCAGTCTCGTCAGGGCCGCTGCCGAGGAAGCTCGGGAAGCAGGGGCAGAGACGGCTCCCGCCGAATCGAGCCTAGAACTGGCTCGAAAGGCCTTCGAGGACGGCTCTTTCAGGCAAGCGATTGAGATGCTGTCATCCGTTGAGCGTGCTGTCGACGAAGCACATCTCGCACAGCTTCGTGCTCAGAAGGACTTGGAGACGAAGCAGATCGGGAAGGTGAACGTGATACTCGGCTCATATGAGCCGATGCTCCTCGAGGCCTCATCGTACGGGATGGGCGTCCAGGAAGGCCTCTACCACGCGGCGAACGCAAAGGCCGCATTGGGCAGCAGGGACGTCGTCAGGGCGGTCAAGCATGCCCGTCGCTTGAAGGAAGTAGCTTCACCACTTGAGAAGGACGTGGATATGAAGCGTCTCGAGCTGGGCATTGTGCGACACCTGGAAGGTGTGAAGTGTAGCAGCTGCGGGCAGGAGTCCTTGTATGCCCATCCGAACGGGACTCAGAAGTGCTTTGAGTGTGGTCAGAGCTTTTTGGTTGCCGCAGTTGAACCCGTGAAGTCGCCGGGAGAGAGCCCCCAAGCATCAGGTGAGGATGCGAGGACGGACTTGCAGATGTCGGCGCCGGAGCCCAAGGCGCCGGTCGCACAAACCATGACCGAAACTAAGGGTGAGCCCGAGAAGAAAAAGAAGAAAGGGCTCTTCAGATGGTAGGTCTCATAGACCCTTGGAGGTTGCCAAGGGCTGCTCAAGCGCAAGTCCTCTAATGACGTCCCCTCGCGTCACTATGCCCACGATAGTCCCCTTGTCCACAACGGGGACCGTGATGACCCCCTTCTGGACCATCTTCCCAATAACCTCGTTCAACGCCATTTCGGGACCAACGGTATCGACATCCCGCGACATGACCTCCTTGACCTGCTTCTTGCCGATCTCGTTGTACGCGTCTATGATCTCCCGCTGCGTGACCTCTTCCTGGAAAGCTATCCCCAGGGGAGATATCGAGGGGTAGATCAGCTTGAGGTCCATCTTCGTGGTCTTGAGCGATCTGAGTACGTCTGCCTCGCTGAACATGCCCACAATCCTCTGTCCATCCACGACCGGGACTCCCGAGATGTTCTTCAGGACCAGCAAGGCTGATGCATCCTTCACAAGTGTATCTGGAGTCACGGTTATGACGCGTCTTGACATTATCTGTTTTACCTTCAACATGCTTCTCTCCGTAAGCATCAACAGGAAAGCTATAAATGTTTTCGGCAGGTTGTAGCATCTGACAAGGGGAGACATCCAGGTGCGCATATGCAAATGAAACTGAAGCCGATAAGCGACATCGAGCTCGACGAGAGCATGAAGGTGAAGGAACTTACGGCCCAAATGCTCGCATCGGGTGGGTTCACGGCCAAGAAACTGGGGCTCGCGTGCGACATCGTCAGGAAGATGTTCCGTGAGAAACAGTGCACGATATTCCTGTCGTTCCCCGCATGCATAATCTCCACGGGGACCAGGGGAGTCATACGGAAGCTGGTCGAGGAGAAACTCGTGGACGTCATCGTGACCACATGCGGCACGCTCGACCACGACCTGGCAAGGGTGTGGAAGAAGTACTATCACGGCGAGTTCCTGATGGATGATGTCGACCTTCACAGAAGAGGCATCAACCGATTGGGGAACATTTTGATCCCCAATGACAGCTACGGGATCGTGCTCGAGCAGAAGATGCAGCCGATACTCTCTGACATCTACAGCGAGGGGAAGAAGTCCCTCAGTAGCCGCCAGTTGGCATACGAGTTCGGTCTCAGGCTGAACGACAAGAAGTCGATACTGTACTGGGCTGCGAAGAATGAGATCCCGATCTACGTGCCTGGCATCACGGACGGGGCGTTCGGTTCGCAACTCTGGCTCTTCAAGCAGCAGCACAGCGATTTCAACATCGACGTCCTCAGGGACGAACAGGAGCTGTCGGACATCGTATTCACGGCCAAGAAGGCCGGAGCGATCATGATTGGCGGGGGCATTTCAAAGCACCATGTGATCTGGTGGAACCAGTTCAGGGGTGGCATGGAATACGCCGTCTATCTGACTACGGCGGAGGAATGGGACGGCTCCCTTTCAGGGGCCAGGATAAGAGAGGCGGTCAGCTGGGGGAAGGTGAAGGAGGACGCGCAATACATCACCGTCGAGGGCGATGCCACGATCACGCTGCCGATGCTAGTGGGTTCTGTCCTGGGTGAGAACCGCCCAGCAAGACATTAATATCGAAGACGAAAGTACTGACGTTCTATCTAAGGTGGATGAAAATGCCTCCAAAGGAGACTGGCCCTGAGATACCGTCGACCCAGGATCTCGCGGCATTCGCAAAGGAGTATTACAAATCGTACATGGAGGTCGTCGAGGAGAAGAAGCCTCAGACCTTCCCGAAGTTCGCTCAGGAGGGACCTTACCGGATAAGGTCCTACATTCTCCCGAACGGGTGCATCTGCATGATTTTCAACGCGGCACACGAGCTTGAGATGGAGGGTGGGGCGAAGGATTGGGACGAGGTCCAGGAGATCGTGGTCAAAGGGGTCGACCACTTCTCCGGATTCTACCCGTTCGAGGGGCGCTCCCTGGGGGATTGGAACAAGAGGGGCAAGAAGGACGCCCTGAGGGACCTGCGGCTCCTCGACAAGTCCGAGCTCGGCAAGGCCGGGGCGGAGCTCGAGATGATCATAGAGAACGTCTCCAAGATGGTCAAGTTGAATGTATGGCTGAAAGAAGGGATATACAAGGGGACTGAGACCATGGATGGGCTCAGAAGCCTCGAAAACAGGCTCAAGGGCAGCTTCCCAACGGTGGACGCCATTGCAACACTTCAGTCGATGAAGGCGTACGTCCAGGGTGGGCAGAGCGTCACGATCGAGTTCCCGGAGAAGGAGCTCCTGGAAGACATCTCAGAGGGGATTAAGAATCTCGCTGACACCGAAAACAAGCTCGAGATGTTCGAGAGCCGGATGTTCGAGATAGAGAAACTCGCATCGGCCCCCGAAGGGTCCAGCAAGTTGACCGACCTACAGGACCGGATCGAGCGTATCGAGAAACAGCTCGAGAAAGTTTCGAACATACTGACCATGCTGAACTCCAAGGTGGAGAGCTATTTCTCGAAGACGGCTGAGAAGGAGCGCCAGGCGGACCTCGATAAGAAGATCGGAGAACACACTGCGAAGGCGCTGTCGCACGATGCGAAGCTGGTTGAGCTGGAGAAGGAGGCTGAAGGGCTGGTGGAAGAGCTCCGCAGGATGACAGCCAAGATCGACAAAGACATCCACGACAGCCGAAAGAGAATAGCACGGATCGAGAAGCACTTCGTCGATTTCGCGAAGCTCGTGCAAGAGTGAGATCGCGCTTCCATGAAACGCATCTGTGTCCTCCCGGGAGATGGGATCGGTCCAGAAGTTGTCGAATGCGCGGTCGATGTTCTGAAGCAGGCCACCGATCAGCTGGATTTCATTCATGCGGATATCGGCCAGGTGGCGAAGGGGAAGCATGGGGGCTATCTCCCCGACGAGACCTTCGACCTCATGAAGAGCAGTGACAGCTGTCTGTTCGGGGCGGTCACCTCGTCGGAAGGGAGCGACTACACGTCCCCTGTCCTGACGTTCAGAAAGGAGCTGGACCTGTTCGCCAATGTGAGGCCGGTCAGGAGTCTCGTGTCCGTTCATGGACGCTCCGCCATAGATGTCATCATCATCCGAGAGAACTCCGAGGGAATGTACACCCAGAGAGAGATATTCGATGACGAGGGGGTCACCACGCTGAGGAGAGTGACGCGGAGGGCGTCAGAGCGCATAGTGTCATTCGCGATCAGATACTCGGTCGAGAACGGCAGGAAGAGGCTGTGCTGCGTTCACAAGGCGAATGTCTTGAGGGGATCGGACGGACTCTTCCTTCAAACGTTCAGGGATCTTATGGAACGGCAGCAAGGGCATCTGATGAAGGAGGAGCAGTTGGTCGATTCCGCGGCCCTGAAGCTCGTCAACGAACCCGATGCCTTCGATGTCATAGTCACTCTCAATCTTTACGGAGACATCTTGTCCGATGTCGCAGCAGGCGTCGCAGGAGGACTCGGATTCGCGCCTTCAGGGAACATTGGACCCAAGCATTCGGTTTTCGAGCCGAGCCACGGTTCTGCGCCTGACATCGCTGGCAAGGGGATCGCCAACCCTACTGCGACGATCCTTGCTGGGGCGATGATGCTCAGACATCTGGGGTTCAATGATGCATCCAGGGCCGTCGAGCGAGCCGTCTCGGACACTTACGCGAGCGGGCATCTGACCTATGACCTGGGCGGACGGCATGGTTCGAGGACTTTCACGGATCATGTGTTGAAGAGGCTGGTCGGAAAACCGCTCGATGAATCCCATCGATGAGCTGCCGGACGCGTCCCGCGACCTCTCTGCCTGACAGCGGTATTCTTGAGAAGAGTGGTGCGGGGGCTGAGATTTGAACTCAAGGACTCCTGCGAGACCAGACCCTCAATCTGGCGCCGTTGACCGGGCTTGGCTACCCCCGCATTGAGCGCTGGAAGCGACCATAAGCGTCTTTTGATTAAAGCCTTTCGGGAAAGCGTGCGTCATCCGATTGTCTGAGTGTTTGACCAAACCTACGCGTTCTCAAGGGGGGCTGCAGGTTGCGAGATCCTCCCGGAAATGAGTTTCTCGGAAAAGCGTCCCATCACCTAAATACTTGGTTTCAATTCCAGGTTTCAGAGAGGACCCACGACGGCGAGATTGCTGACTCGTGGGGAAGAGGAGAGCGAGAAGATGATAGGATTTCCCAAAGGGAAAGTCGCGTTCCGGATGTTCGATGAGAACGACCTGAAATCACTGCACTGGGGAACGCTGGATGTGTTGGAGAACGCTGGCATCAAGGTCATCAGCAAGGAATGCCTGAAGTTGCTGGAAGACGCTGGTTGCTCGGTGGATCATAAGACGAGCATCGCGAAGATCCCTGGAAACCTCGTCGAGGAGTCGATCAAGAAGGCGAAGAAGAACATCACGCTCTGCGCAAGGAGCCCGAAGTACGATGTCGTCCTTGACGGCAGGAGGGTGTTCTGCACCACCGACGGCAACGGGGTCGCTGTCATGGATTTCGAGACCGGCAATAGAAGGATGTCAACAAGCGCCGATCTCGCGATGGTAGGGAAGGTCGCGAACGCGCTCGACTCTGCGCACATCTTCTGGCCATGTGTATCATCCCAGGACATACCGGATCATGTCAGGCACGTCGTCGACCTCAAGGTCGCTCTGATGAGCATCGAGAAGCATGTCCAAGTCGAGACCACTAGCCACAAGAGAGAAGCTAGGTGGCTTGTTCAGCTTGGTGCGGCGCTTGCAGGGGGAGAGAAGCAGCTCAGGAGGCGGCCCATCTTCTCGTCGATGCACTGCCCGTTCTCGCCGCTGCAGCTGGACGGGGGTTCGACTGAAGGTGCGCTCGAGCTGGCGAGGGCCGGCGTACCGATATGTTTCTATGGAATGCCTCAGGCAGGGATAACCGGTCCGGTCACTCTTGCAGGCTCCATCATCGTGAATAACGCAGAGGTGCTCGCAGGGCTGACGATGGCGCAGCTCGCCGCTCCAGGCTCGCCATTCATCTACGGCACTGGTGGAGCGGCTTTCGACATGAAGACGATGACCTGGGCGGGCGGAGGACCCGAGCGGGCTCTCATATCGGCAGGGGCGGGTGAGCTTTCGCATCACTATGGGTTCCCGATCCTCTGCGGAGGTATCGTGACTTCCGCCAAGCTGCCGGGACCGCAGGCAGCCTACGAGAAGGTAACGAGTGGGATGCCGCAGTTCTACGCGGGATGCGACATGATCGCTGGGCTCGGATTGCTCGACGACGTGACGATGCTCTCCTATGAGCAGCTGGTTATTGACGATGAGATGGCTCGAATCATGGCGCGCCTAGCTTTCGGGGTCACTGTGGATGATGACCATCTCGCAGTCGACATCATCAAGAAGGTCGGACCAGGAGGGAGCTTCCTGTCCGAGAGACACACGCTACAATGGCTGAACAAGGAGCATTTCAAGACCGACATCACGGACAGGAGAACAGGCGAGGCATGGGCGGCAGACGGGAAGAAATCCGTGGTCGACAGGGCCAGGGAGAAGGCGGCCAAGATCATGAAGGAACACGTCGTCGCGCCCGTGCCCCAGGAGATCGCGCGCGAGTTCGACGTGATAGTCAAGAATGCTGACAAAGACATCCTGAAGCACGGTCTGAACTGAACGACAGGTGGAACTTGATCCCACTCGAGCTGATACGCGAATACGAGAAGCAGATGAGACCCCTGAAGATCGGGGAGACCCCACTCGTAAGAGCGCAGAAGCTGGAGAAGAGGCTCGGGATACGGAAACTGAATCTCAAGCTCGAGGGCGAGAACCCTTCCGGAACGCACAAGGACAGGGCGGCCTTGATCCACTGTCTTGACGCCAGGATGAAAGGGTTCACAACCCTCACGGCAGTGAGTTGCGGAAACTATGGGGCTGCTCTTGCCTACGTCGCAGACAAGCTCAACATGGGGGCGAAGGTCTACATTCCGAGTGGATTCGCAGCGCCAAGAAGAGGCGAGATCCAGGCTTTGGGCGGGGAGGTGGTCTCCGTAGACGGGGACTACGAGGCCGCACTTAGGAAGTCTGCCGCGGACGCAGTCAAGAAGCACTGGTACGATGCTAACCCAGGCGGGGGCAACAAGGAGCTGTGCAGCTTCGCCTATGCATTCATCGCTAAGGAGATCGCCCGGTCCCTGGGGTGCTCGCCGGACTGGGTATCCGTACCAGTGGGGAACGGGGCGGTCATATCTGGCATCTGGCAAGGGTTCAGAGGGATGAGCATGAAGCCGAAGATGCTTGGCTGCTCGAACAACAACTCTGCGATCTATGGCCTCGTTTGCGGAGCCAAGGTGAGAGTGGACGTTCCAGGCTATCACGAGACCGAGCTGAACGAGCCCTTGTGCGGCAACTTCCTCACGGACGGGGAGGAGGCAATAGCCGCCATCACTGAGTCGAACGGGTCCGCGATTGAAGTCCCTGATGAGGACCTGCTGAAGGCGGCTGCGTTGATAGCGCAGGAGGAAGGACTAGACATCCTACCTGCCTCCGCAGGCGCCGTCTGGGGGATTTCGAAGCTCGATTCCAAGAACCACTTGTTCGTAGCGGTGCTGACCGGAAGGGGCCATCCCGGGAGCGTAAGATGATGTACAAATGTGCGCAAACAGACCTATCCAGCTCCCCCCAGCCAAGTTTTTAATATGCGCTGGTCTATTGCGAAGACCGATGCGCAAGTCTGCTGGACAAGGCGATTCGGTACCTATTCTCGTCGTGCTAGGGGTCCTAATCGACCTGCAGGACTTGCGCCCGTAATGGACATGGAACCTCTGGGGGCATGTCCGTGCGGGCGAATTGAGGGTGAGTAGAGGATGAAAGGTGCCAGGGCCGCTGTGGAGTTGCTTGAAGAGCAGAACGTCAAGGTGATGTTCGGCATTCCAGGCGGAGTCCTGCTTCAGTTCTACGACGAGCTCGCGCAGTCGAACATCAGGCACATACTCGTCAGGCATGAGCAGTGCGCAGGGCACATGGCAGACGGATTCGCTCGAGTCTCAAAGAAACCCGGAGTTTGCGTCGCCACCTCAGGGCCCGGTGCGACGAACCTCGTGACAGGCGTCGCAACAGCGTTCATGGATTCGTCCCCGATGGTCGCCATCACCGGACAGGTAGCGACGAACGTGCTCGGGAACGACGCGTTCCAGGAGGCAGATGCTTTCAGTCTCATGATGCCGGTGACGAAGCACAATTTCCGAGTGACCGATCCGAAGGTCTTCCCAGAGACGATCAAGAAGGCGTTCCTGATCGCCACCACCGGAAGGTACGGCCCAGTCCACATAGACATTCCAGTCGACATATTCAATGCTGACATCACCGAGGAGCAGATGAGAAAGGAGGTCCGGGTACCGAAGCCCAAGCGGAACCTCTCGGGGCTATTGGATTCCCTGAAGCTCCTGGAGAATGCCGAGAGGCCGACGATAATGGTCGGCGGCGGGGTCGCGTGGTCGCAAGCGGGACCGGAGATCATGCGTCTCGCGGAGATGCTGATGGCGCCCGTTGTGACAACCCTGATGGCAAAGGGCACGGTGCCCGAGAACCATCCCATGGTGCTCGGAGTGTGTGGAATGCACGGCAGACAGGTCGCCAACTACGCACTCAACAACTGCGATGTCCTCCTGGCGATAGGCACCCGGTTCAGCGATCGCGTGACCGGGAAGCTGAGCGAGTTCGGGGCCAAGACCAAAGTGGTCCATGTGGACATTGATTCGTCAGAGATCGGGAAGAATGTCAAAGGCAGGGTAGGTCTAGTGGGTGATGCATGGACGGTCGTGCACGCTCTCATAGCTGGGTTACAGAACAGGAAGAAGGCCTCAACATGGAAACAGAGGATACTCGATCTAAACAAACAATGCACCTGCAACTATGATCTGACGTCAGAACCACTCAAGCCGCAGAAGGTCATCTACGAACTCTCAAAACACCTGCCTGAAGATGCAATCATCACGACGGAGGTGGGCCAGAACCAGATGTGGGCCCTACATTTCTTCAAATGCTACGGGAAGCGCCAATTCATCACATCAGGAGGGTTGGGAACCATGGGCTTTGGGTTCCCTGCGGCCCTTGGAGCCAAGGTCGCTGCTCCTGACCGGGTAGTCGCGGACATCGCGGGCGACGGAAGCCTGCAGATGGTCTCGCAGGAGTTCGCGACGGCAATGGAGAACGATCTCCCAGTGATAATCGCACTACTGGACAACGGCTGGCTGGGGAACGTCAAGCAATGGCAGAAACTGTTCTATGGCGAGCGATACATCGCGACCAAATTCGGAAGGAACCCGGACTTCGTCAAGCTTGCAGAGGCCTACGGAGCTGAGGCGATAAAGGTCGAACGCCCATCAGAGGTGGCAGAAGCGATAAAGAGGGGCGTGAAAGCGGAGGTCCCCATGTTGCTCGATTTCATTGTCGACCCGGAAGAGGACGTGCTCCCGATGCTACCGCCAGGGAAGGGGTCCTCTGACTGGATCAAGGGAAGATGCAAGTGGAACGGGGGGATGTGCTGAATGGAAGTCATGATGTTGTTGGTGTACGACCAACCAGGTGTGATGCAGCGGGTCATGGGAGAGTTCAACAGGAAGAGGATCAATGTCGAGACGATCGTGGTCGGGAAGTGCGAGATGCCCGACAAAGCGCGGATAGTGCTCTCGATCGAGGACAAGGAGAAGGCGGTGAGCGTGCTGGAGCACTTGCGCGCGCTCCACGAGGTCATCGATGCGGACCTGGTCGATCATGACAGGCACGAGGCATACGCCTTGCTTTTGGGAAAGGAGGGTGTGTGCAGGGTAACTGGCACCGTCCAAGAAGTCGACACGATCGTGAGCAAGAGCAAGCCAGAAAGGTACATACAGGCGATGAACGCAATCTGATCAGAGGAGAGAGCTAGAATGGCCAAGATATACTACAACAAGGACGCGGACCTCAAAGTCCTGAAGGGGAAGAGGGTCGCAGTCGTGGGTTACGGGATACAGGGAAGGGCACAGTCGCTGAACCTTAGGGACAGCGGGGTCGACGTCGTCCTCGGGCTCAACCTCAAGGACGAGACCTGGAAGCGAGCCAAAGCCGACAAGATGAAGATCATGAGCATCACGGATGCTGTAAAGAGCTCAGACGTGGTGATGATGCTGATCCCGGACGAGGTCCAGAAGGACGTCTATGACAAGCACGTCGCACCGAACCTCAAGAAAGGCATGGTCTTGGATTTCGCGCACGGATTCAACATACACTTCAAGCGCATCGTGCCTCCGAAGGACATGGATGTCATCATGGTGGCTCCAAAGGGTCCAGGGGCTCTCGTCAGGGAGACCTTC
>Ga0315286_10000067_pt1 | contig 67907 bp, 62 predicted proteins | sample YL17G10_0_MG_FD_205038 | JGI IMG/M metagenome (GOLD analysis project Ga0315286, IMG submission 205038) | Sediment microbial communities from Yellowstone Lake, YNP, Wyoming, USA - YL17G10_0 | ecosystem: Environmental > Aquatic > Freshwater > Lake > Sediment | place: USA: Wyoming | collected...
CAAATCCAGATGTACCTGCTGCCAGCAGGGTTGCAGATAACAGCGGGGGTTCGGGTTCAGATAACAGTGCAAAGAACGATGCGTTCAATGGCAGATATGGGAAGAGGTTCTTAAAGACCGTGTTGAGTGCAGTGGCATGCCAGTTAAAATCATAGCGGTGGCGGTGCAGAACATGCTTGAACGGTGCCGCGGCTTCCCGTCCCCACAGCCAGCCAGCCCACAGCGCGGATAGGCTCCAGAATGCCTGGTTTGGGCGAGGTATGGCGGAGACGACCATCTTTATCGGCAACTTGTCCATGTGTTTTGCCAGCTCTTGCAGCCGACCTTCAAAGATACAAATGGAACCCTTCTCCGCTGGGAATTCGGGCCAGATGCTGACCGGAATTAATGGATCATCACTTGCCCACAGCTCCACGCTTTTCTCGAGCGCCATCCAGACATTGTTTTCCCTGAAGCAGGGTGGTACCACCAGTTGGCGCGGGCGTGGACGTTCTGGTGGATGTGGCCAGAGCGTATTGGTCTCATCGCAGGCAGTCAGCACCAGTGCAGACAAGGTTCTTCTCTGACGGGGTGTAATGAATAATCCTTCCAATTTATTGATGACCGTGATCAGGCAGTAAATGGCACGCGGCAGGTAGTAATCCAGCGCTTCCTGCACATGGATCCGGTCAGCATCCCCCACGCCTGCCACCCGTTCTAAAGCACGCGCCTTGTGCAGGGCAGCTGGTACTGCCAGCTCACGAATGCGTTCATGGTCTTCAGCAGTGGTCTCATATTCGCCTGAATTACCGCAATGCTCGCATTCCATTATTCGGGTGACGGGAAATCTCCCGCCCTTCTCCCAGGTGAAAGCAGTAGCTGGGATGGTATGTTGGCAGTGTGGGCAAGTGGTAAGGTAAAGGGACTGCAGGTGGGTTTCCAGACGCTCACTCCCTTTGCGGCTGGATGCCAGTTCAGACAAAACAGCCTGGAGTTCCAACCGGGATGGCGGCTCGGCAGCCATTTCCATCAGGAATCGGTTGATCGGATTATTGACCGCAGTCAGGACCGAAAATCCCGCTCGAGCCATTTCTGTTACCATGCCGATGGATGCCCCGAATGGATCCAGGATGGTTTCCCCCGGTTGCAGTTTACTTTCAGCTAGGTATGCTTTTACCACACCACCTGGAATGATCGGCAGATACCTCCCCAATGGTTCTGGGTTGCCCCGATATTCCCCCGAAATATATGCGTGAGCGGAATAAATATCCATCTTTTCTAATCAGTATAATGCTTTGAAGTTAAAAAGCAAGTCAGGTCGTTTTCTTTCAATCCTCCGCGACCAGGATCAAAATTCCATTTGCCGGAATTTCGAAAAGATCCTGTTTATTGGCTGGCTCTTCTGTTCCTCCATGTAAAGCTCGCCAGTTCTTTATACTCAACTCGGGTCCCAATAAGACCCTGGTCTTCTGTCTCGAAAAGTTCATTGCCACCAAAACTTTTTGTTCTTCATGCTTGCGCACATAGGTCATCACCTGCCGCTGGGGGACATAAATTGGCTTGAAATCACCAAGGGTGATTGCCGGGTACTCTTTTCTCAATCTGATCAATTTCCGGGTGAAGTGCAGCAACGAATCCGGGTTTTCCTTCTGTTCCCGCACATTGCGCCCCACATGATCGGGGTGGACCGGCAACCATGGTTTGGACTCGGAAAAACCTGAATAGGTTGTATCATCCCATTGCATCGGACTGCGATAACCATCCCGCCCTTTATAAATCGGCCAGTAGCGTTTTCCGGGTGGATCCATGATCTGATCACGCCTTAATCTTAAATTCCGCATACCGATCTCTTCACCGTAATACAGGTAAGGTGTGCCGCGCAGGGTCAGCAACAGCGTCATCGCTTGCATGGCTTGCGAGTCATCCTCTGTGCGCGAATAACGTCCTGCAGCCCGGGGGAAATCGTGGTTGCTCATCACGGTCGTTGGCCATTTCTCCCTGCTGAAGAATTTCTCCCTATTCATGATGCGCTCCATTAGCCACTTTGGATTCCACGGAAAATTAATTCTGTTCTGTAAAAAGTCAAAACTTAAGGTCGCGTGCAGCAATTCCTTTCCAACAAAACTGGCAGACTTTTCACTGGTCGGCATAAAGGTTTCGCCTACCGCATAGGTATCCGGGTACCTGTCCAACAATGCACGCAGTTCTTTCAACAGGGGCATCATCTCAGGTCGGTCTGAATCATAAATATGCTTAAATCGGTCGAAGGGTCGCAGTCCGATTTTTCCAGGATTATCCCTGAATTCCGCATCCTTGAAACATAAATTGAACACATCCAGGCGGAAACCATCGACTCCCCGTTCCAACCAGAATCGGACCACCTGCAGTTGAGCTTCGCGCACCTCCGGATTGCGCCAGTTGACATCCGGTTGTTCTGGCATGTATGAATGATAATAATACTGGCCGGTATGTGGATCAAATGTCCACCCTGATCCCCCGGCTTCTGACAACCAGTTATTTTTATCATCCCGCCAGATATACCAATCCCGTTTCGCATTAATCCGATTCGAGCGTGATTCCTTGAACCAGGTATGCTGATCTGAAGTATGGTTCAATACCAGATCTAGCATCACCCGCAAACCGCGTTGATGTGCCTGATCGACCAACTGGTCAAAATCCTGCAGGGTCCCAAAGCGCTCATCCACCTGGGTGTGGTCGCTGATGTCGTATCCGAAATCCACATCCGGCGAGGGATAGAATGGCGATAACCAGATGGCATCTATGCCCAGCCAGACCAGGTGATCCAACCTTTCTGTCACCCCTGGCAAATCACCGATCCCATCTCGATTGCTGTCTGAGAAGGACCGCGGATAAACCTGGTAAATGATTCCATCTTGCCACCAAACAGGCTTTTCCATTTTGTAAACTTTTCCTTTCCTGAAAGTGTTACAATATCATAACCTGATTAATTGAATAATAGGGCATATTGAGATGGTGGAATTAATATGGCTCTGGAAGATTCACTCTCAAAAAAAAGCTTGATTTGGTGTTATTCTAAGGGTTTTCATTGCGATTTAATTTCAAATGGTGAGTTCATCCTTGGATAATTCCATGGAAACCACTACCCCCCGTATTCTTTTGGTTGAGCAAGATCCGCAGATCATCGACCTGGTCTCCCGACAGTCATTAAAACCCCTCGGTTACCAAGTGAAAGTTGCCCTGGACGCCTCCATAGCCATCCAGCAGGTTCTTCAGTTTGCGCCGGATCTGATCATTACAGACCTCAATCTACCGGGACTGAGCGGCAAAGACTTGATGATCGCGTTAACTTCCCAGGGCAGGCAAATACCCACCATTGTGATCGCTGAAAAAGGTCAGGAGATCGACCTTATTCAAGCGTTCCGACTTGGCGCAAAGGATTTTCTGCTCTCGTCTGCCCGCGATGCGGAAATTATTTCCGTAGTGGAGAATATTCTCCGCCAGGTTCGCTCGGATCAAACCCGCCTTGCTTCAGAAAAGAGACAGGAAGAGCACATCCGTGAGCTTCAACAGCAGATCCAGGATCTGACCACCTTGATGGCGATTGGCAAAGAGCTCATCTCCACCTCGGATCTTCCGACCTTATCTAAAAAATTGGTAGAGAGTGCCATGTTCATCGCCAGGGCAAATTATGGCTGGTTGCTTTTGCGAAATAAGACCTCGCATGGTTTCGATCTGGTTGACCCCCACAACCTGCCAAAAGGTTGGTTGAGTGACCATGCCGAACAAATGGTCTCCGGTCTGGTTTCCCTTTCATTCTCATCAGGTAGACCATTATCGATCAAAATTTCATTGATCAAACAGATGGGAATGGATATGCTCGGTGCAACTGCCCTTGCGATCCCCATCCGGTCTGACCAGGTTGTGATGGGTATCATGGGAATTATCCGAGTGAAAGATATTCCATTTGAAAAAGACAGGCGGGCATTATTGGAGTTCCTGGCTGATTACGCCATTTTCTCCTTCATGAGGGTTTTACCAAATCCTGTTAATCAGCATGCGATTGGTTTGGGCGTGTGATCTAACCAAAGGTTGATCCGACCAGCAGGTGAGCGATCGCAGGTTTGCCCAATTTTTGTGAAGCAAGCCAATGCGTGTTAAAATGGGTTGATGAAGAAGACCACAAGCCGGACCGAGAATGGGGGCGACACATATGCCTGACTTCGCTTTGATATTATTGGTCATCGATGAAGTTCAAGTCCAGTCGCTTTTTGAGAGAGCCTTGCAGGCTGGTTCCTATCGCGTTTCTGTTGCCGCCGATCGCAGTTCGCTGGATAGATCCCTTCAGGATGCATCGCCTGCATTGGTGATCATTTCTGATAAGTTTTCGAACAATTCGGGGGTGGACCTTTGTGGCAGTCTGCTTGACCGGTTTCCAACTTTGCCTGTTCTTCTTTTTGCCTCTTCAGGATCGATTGATCTTCTTAGGCAAGTGATCCAAATGGGGGTCAGCGATTGTCTCTTCCCCCCTCTAAATCCAGGAGCCATCTCGCAGGCAGTTGAAAAGGCGTTGATAAAAGCTCAACGCATTGGCGACTGGACGCGCCGGGAAGTTAAAATAACGACTGCATCCCTTGTGCAAAAAGTCAACGAATTACAAAAATTGGAAACAATATTTGATCATTTCCAGGACGGGGTCATTATTCTCGATTCTCATGAAAAATTGTTGCTGGTAAATCCAGCTGCCCGGCAGGCATTTGGATTGAAGGACCGGAATTTCAGCGGTAGGGTCGTCAAGGATGTATTCTCCAACCAGGATTTGCTGGGGATCATATCATTGGGTGTCACCAACCCACTTAAATATAATGAGATAAACTTCGACGACAAAAGGGTTTACAGTGCCCAGTACTCGGAAATTCCAGGAATTGGCATGGCGTTGACCATGCAAAATATAACCTATCTCAAACAGATCGAACAAATGAAGAACGATTTTGTGAGTACGGTCTCCCATGACCTGCGCTCACCATTGACAGCCATTTTGGGTTACGTCGAGCTTCTCGACCGGGTCGGTCCGATCAATGTACAACAAAAGGATTTTATCCATCGCGTGCAGTCCAGTGTGCAGGACATCACTGCTTTGATCAACGATTTGCTTGAATTGGGTCGCATCGAAGCCGGGTTCTCCGGTCAGGCAGATACAGTCTCCATGGAAGCAGCCCTGAAGTATGCATTGAAGAATTTTCAACTTCAGATCACAGAAAAGAAGATCACCGTTCGCACTCAATTGCCAAAGAAAGTGCCTCTCATTTATGGTAACCCGGTCCAGATCCGCCAGCTCCTGGATAATTTGCTGGGCAATGCGGTGAAATACACACCAACAGGTGGATTTGTCACCATGAGTTTTAGTATCGACGGGGGCCAATTAATATTTAAGATCACCGACACCGGCCCCGGGATCCCTTTGCTGGATCAGCCTCACATTTTTGAGAAATTCTACCGGGCGAGTAATGTTCCTCCCAAAGTATCCGGTTCAGGGCTGGGACTGGCAATTGTAAGGTCTATCGTGGATGCTCACCATGGCAGGATCTGGGTTGATTCAGCCCTGGGGAAGGGTTCCACATTTGTTGTAGTTCTGCCATTGATCAAGACCGGTCAATTAACTATAGTGGAATCCTGATTTGGCTTTAAAAACAGCCTCCGCTTGGTTGTTACCATGCGGAGGCGTTCGCCAAAGGAGGAGACAGTTATGTACGGGTTGGAGGTGTGTTATTCCCGTCTCCACCATCATAATAGTCGAATACTGGCGATAATCCCAGAGACCAATGTCATACATTATTCGTGATAATGTTCACAATTACAACACTCTCTTCAAGAAGTCATGAATGATGTTAGTCACCTGGTTTCCATCAGTGTAGGCAGCCACCTGTAACTTTTCGTGTGTGTTCCCTGTGATCATTTTGGATACTTTCAGACCGGTCTGGTAACAGCACAGGACCGGTTTTCCTATGCCCAAGGCAAAAGCCACTTCATAACCAACACCATGACTTGGTGTACTCACTTCGGCGATCAGCGCATCACAATTCCTGATCCAATTCACATCACGAATATAGACCTCCCTTGGCTCGACGATCTGCTCCAGTTTTAGCACGTCTTCTCCTGCCAGGTGTGCAGTGGGCACCATGTGACCGTCCTCCAGCAGGGTTTTGGTGATGGTTTGATAGATCGACTCGAATTGCCGTCCACCAGTGATTGAACATGCGAAATAGATATTCATGGTTTCCAGTGAGAGTTATGGGTTCTCGCTTGGTTCATCATCCCCGGATAGAAATGTTCCATCTTGCAGAACATCCGGTAATATTTCACCCTCCAGCAACTGGCTGCTCAGACTGGCGATCGCTTGTGCCAGGTGTTCACCTCTCAGGCTGAATGTCAGGTCTCCACGCGTCCTCTCGATGATACTGCGCGCGATGTCTGTCTGCCGGCGCAATCCATTGGTGATGGCATCTGCATAATCCATGGTCACCAGCACTGCAAAAATATCGTCCATGGATTTCAAAAGCCTTTCCGCTTCGTCAGAATACCCTTTTCGCAGAATGTCGAGGCACCGGCGGCGCAGTTCTCCGACCACTTCCGACAGACCTTTCAGGTAGGTGGCATGGATGACCTGGATCTCCTCCGGTGAAGGCAGGGGTTTGTTAAGGATCAGCGCACAGGTGATCTGTGCCTCTGCATATTCTTTCAGGGCATCCTGGGTGTACCCGGTATGATACAGGTTCGGGAAGGTTTCCAGGTCTTTGGTCAGGGAAACAGCCAGTTTTCCAGCCTCATCCAGATGGGTTTGCATGAGGTCTGTTTCTTCCCGGTGTACAGCGCGGATCGCCAGAGAACAGTGTCGTGTTAACAATCGTGCCTGGCTCAGTGCCTGGTCACGTGCTGCTGTCTGTGTATCAAAATTTAACCGGATTTGTTCGGCGATCTGGTCAAGTTTATCCATTATTTATCAGTAGGATTCTCAGGTGGAAGTTGATGAGGTCTGAAAAGGTTGTCTGCCAGTGTGGAATTCACCGGCACATTGATCGTACCAAAAGCAGCCTCATACCGTGCCAGGTTCTCATTTAATGCCCGCAACAGCAATTTGGCGCTCAGGGGTGACATCAAGATCCGCGAGTTTATGGTTGCCTTCCCTTCTCCCGGTAAAAGATGGGCGAAATCGATCACAATGTCTGCCGGGGAATGGGCGATGCGTGCCAGGTTGGAATAGATCACCTTTAAATCGGGAGGTGCTTCCAGTGGAGGGGAAGCGGGGGTATTGACGGGTTCGCTCATATCAACCTTCCATTTTTTAGAACGGGATCACATCATCACTTGCTTCAGGGAATTCGCTCTCCTCCCCGGCAACCGGAAGCGCACCTTCCGTTTCATTCCGTGAGGATAAGAACCTTACTGTCCCTGCGCTCACTTCAAAAGATGCCCGCGGGTTGCCATCCTGTGTCTTCCAGATGCGTGGACCTCCCGTGGCTGGGTCACAGGTAAGCCTGCCTTCCACCAGAACTTTACTGCCTTTGCGCAGGTACTGGTTGCAGGTTTCTGCCTGTTTTCCCCAGGCTGAGACCCGGAACCAGGTGGTCTCTTTGATGCTCTCACCATTATTATTCGTATATTGCCGGTTGGTGGCAACTGAAAAGCTGGTCACAGCCTGTCCGGAGGGCGTATAGCGCATCTCAGGATCTCTGCCGACATTTCCGACGATGATTACAGTACTGTACATGGGGTTTCTCCTCGCTAAGTGTTTAGGACCCGCCGTAAACCGACGGGGACAGTGTATTATTTATTTTACCTTACAATCAAAAATCAGTTTGATTGGACTTTCAAAATGGGTTTAATTCATTTCTTGAAGTATTGCCACAAGAAGTCATCCCCGGAATTTACCCGTAAAAAAGCCCCCAATATTGTCGGCAGGCTGCCGATCCCGGGAAAAACGAAATACCTGGGTTCCCAGCGGGGATTAAATTTTTCCTTAAAACTGTGCAATCCTTTAAAATTATAAAAACGGTTAAAGTTTTCATAAATACTGTGCAGAAACTTTTCCATGCGGGGGTCATCCGGTTTTTGTCCCACATTTGAAAGCGCACTTTGTCCAAAGCTGAAGGTATCATAGCCTTGCCCCTTAGCCCACTCCAGCAGGGACGCGAACAGGTACTCCATGATCCCGTTTTCCAACTGCCGGTGGTGTCGCATCAGGTCAATGGTGATTTCGTTGGCTTGATATTCCTTGACCAGGTTGGCGAACGCGACCATTTCTCCCTCTGGGTTGTAGATCGCCATGACCGGACAACTCCGAACATATTCTTCATCAAACCAGCCGGTTGCAAAGCGCAGCTCTCCGCCGGCTTTCATGGTCAACCACTCGTCACTGATGGCTTTTAACCGGGCGATCAGGCTGTGTTTCAATGGCGGTTGGTGGACTTCATACCGGTATCCCAGCCGGCTTATTTTTGTAACCGCATTGCGTATCTTCTTCCTTTCACTGCCATCCAAAGTGAAATCCTTCAGATCGACGATCGCCTCATTGGAGATGCAGATTGTGTCGAAACCAGCCTGCCGGTATTTGGGAAGGTATTCCTCTTCCACGGAAGCAAAGGCGGGTTTCCACCCATTCCGGGCACACACATCCCTGAAACCCACTATTGCATCGAGTGCATCCTGGGGTGGACCAATCGGGTCGGTCAATGCGATTGCACCTCCATTCTTGCAGGCATACGAGACTACCGATCCTCCGGGGCTGAAGAAGAATGATTTGTCTTCGAACAATGCTGGTCGTGCCAGAGCCGTATGACCGAATTCCTCCACGATCTGCCTGGCTTTTTCCCTTTCCTCCTGCGAAGCCGCCCGCCGGACCAGTACCGGTCGGATGAGCATTAATAAGGCATAACCGGTTGTTCCCGCTCCCACAACATAGATCGAATCAAGAAAATATTTCCCAAATTTGCTTGTATATTGGATGCCGGGATTGGAGAAAGACACGAACATGGTGACCGTTTGCTTAAGGGCTTGCAGCAGGTCAAAATGGATGCGAAAATGTTTATCCAAAAGGAAAAGTCCGGAGCTGCCATAGACCACAGTGAACAAGAAAGCTTCAAGCAGGATCAACAGCCCTTGCCGGATCGATGGAGGATCCGAATTGGCGTGGAAATTGTTACGCAGGATGACCAGCAGGATGATCAAAACCGTCGCCAGGCTGGCTTCTTCATAATCCAACCCTTTTATCAGGTGAGTGACGAGCGAAATGAAAAGGATGATGATCGTCAACAACCATGCCATCCGTTTATGCTGCCAGAGACTGTTTGCCAGGATGATCAGCCCAAAACCTGCCAGTGCGGATGCCAGCCGGCTTCCCTGGCGGACTTCCAGGGGAATGGTATTTTCGAGCAGGATCAGTCGGGATCTCAGCGCCGGGATGATGGCAGAAAAAAGGTTCACCAAACCCATGATCGCGGTCAAAATGGCTACCAGCCTGACCCCCCATGCTTCGACCGCAGGTCTGTTAAATTTGATGTGCTCTCGTCGATTTTCTTCGGGTTTCACGCAAGCATCATTCTGGCAGCACGTCTGCCGATTTCCACTGCAAAATTTGTTCCTCTATCCCAGGGATAGACCTGGCTCATGCTTGCAAAGAATAAACCATCTATTGGGGTTTGGATCGCCGGGATGTTGCCTGAATGATTGACCAGCGGCACCGGTTGGGCATATGGCGTGGAGAACAGCCAGGTCTTCTTGATCCACTCAGGCTGGAACTCCGGGTTGATGCGCTTCATGCCGGGCAGGAACCTCTTCAATAATTCATCCTGGCTCAATGAAAAGTATTCATGGTCAGGTTCGAGATAATCCCCCATATAGACGATATGTTCACCGCCAAAGTGCTCGCTGGAAACATAATTGGTGTGTTCGACCAGAGCCAGGCATGGATACCCGGCATTCTTTGGCAGGTTGAACCAATAATATCCCTTGGTTGATAATTGATGCTTAAGTGAGATCACCATCACCAGCGCTGCCATGCTCTTAAGTTCAAGCAGGCTTTTGAGGTAATTTTCAGGCAGAGCTGGGGCAAGTTTAGCCAGGCTGCCTGGAGAGGATGTCACCAGGATGCGATCGAATTTCTCTTCAGATCCATCTTTTTCTATATTTATCGTATTTCCATTTAAGTCCCGCTGGATTTTCTTGATCCGGCTGGAGAAGTGGATATCCACCCCCATTTCTGCCAATCTCCCGCTGAGCATGTTTGCGAAATTTTGAAACCCCCCCTCGAATGTACCCAGGCGGGTGGTGCGGGCTTTGATCCTCGCCCACATCCATGCCATGTTTACCTCTTTGTAATGGTTCTCCCCAAACTTGCCGAGCACCAGAGGTTCCCACATCAATCGATAGACTTTTTCGCCTGCCCATTTTCGCATCCACGCATCCACGGTGACCTTTTCCAGGGGCAGCCAGTTATTCGTAAGGCGAAGGTACAGTCCTACCAGCCCGAAACGGACCTTGTTAAAACCCCAGCCCAATCCGGGAAAGAGTATTGCCTGCAGGATCGAATCAAACGGATACCATTTATCCTTATAAAACATTACCGTGTATGGGCGTGGGAAGATGACCTTTTCACTCCACCCAAGTTCCTCCACCAGGTCAAGCAGATATCTGTCCCCGGCAAACCAGTGGTGGTAAAACTTCTCCACTGACCAGTCCCACCCTGGTTCCTTAAAACCAGATGCCAGACCGCCGGCATGATCATCACCTTCAAAGACGGTAACTTTGTGCCCGGCTTTGGCAAGGTCATATGCCGCAGCCAAACCTCCAAAACCTGCTCCGATGATACCGATTTTCATTGTTACTCCAATGATCAGGGACTCTTGGTTTCTTCTCGCAGGGCATCATTCCACTTGATGCCCTCTCTTGTGAGGAAATAGGCTCCCAGCAGAGTAATTGGCAGCCATAAGGCGATATGCAGTACAACAGCATAGCCCAGGGCAACTCCCTCCGGAACTGCGTATGCCACCAGGACTGCTTTTGTCACGGCTTCCCATGTCCCTATGTAACCAGGAGCGGATGGGATGGTGGTAGCCAGGTTGGCGATACCGTTAAGCAGCATAAGGGTGAAGAAATTTACCTTGAATGGGAAGGCATGCATGACGAACCAGTACTTGCCTGTTTCCAGTAGCCAGATGATGATCGAGGTAACGAAGACCATCAGAATATTGACCGGTGAGCGCAGGGAGGCGAGTCCATCCAGAAACTTGTGCATGATCCCGGAGGTCTTTTCACGAATCCTGGTTGGCAGCAGGTGGTCAATACACCATTGCCCGATCCTGATCGAAAACCCTGGAAACATGGCTGCCAGCAGGAAAATGATCAGAGCTCCCACGAATGCTCCTGTCCCCCATAACGCCAGCGATTGAATGTTGCCGACAAATCCCGAATCTGACCCGGCAAGTTTTGCCAGTTCTGGCAAGTTAATGAAGACAAATGCCAGCATGACCACGCCGTCAAAGATTCGCTCAACGATTATGGTTGCCAGCGAAGCGGAGATGGAAACACCCTCTTTGCGCTTCAGGATGATCGCCCGCAAGACTTCACCCGCCCGTGCTGGGTAAATATTGTTGCCCATGTATCCGATGGTAGTGATCGGGAACATCGTGCGTGTGGGGATCTTCTTGATCGGTTTCAGCAGGTAGTGCCAGCGCCAGGCTCTGATCCATACCCCGATAAAATAAATGATGATCCCCGGCACCAGCCACCAGTAATTTGCTTGCTGAATGGAGCTCCAAAAATCCTTCCATTCCAGTTTGCTGAATGCCCAATATAGAAAAACCGCGCTGATTAAGACACCCAACCAGAATTGCCACTTTTTCATTTCAGTGATTCTACTCGAAAAATGGGTAGTATGTATTTGTTACACAATTGGCATATAAAATAAAAACTCTGGCACTTCTTTCCCATATCCACCTGGAATTTGGTTGGGAGACGATCGATAGATCTGGGGTGAACCCCAGACTCCTGGCTTTTGAATTCATGCTAAAATAATCGCATGCCGATCAATAATTCCAGGCTTGGGAAAGATCAGAAGATCGATTTTATTAAAAAATGCCATATTTTCCGCGGTCTTTCTGATGACCAGTTGGAGATCGTGGTCAATGCGATTGATGAAATGCCTTATCCAGCCGGCAGGATGGTGGTCAAACGCGGCTCTCAGGCGAACCTGTTCTTCATGATCTATTCTGGAAAGGTCCAGATCGCCTCTGATCTCAAGGGGAAGGAGGAAAACCAGGTCACATTGGAGGCAGGCGATTTTTTCGGTGAAGAGGCTTTCAAAGCCGACAGCCTTCGTTCATCCAATATTGTTTCCCTTGCTGATTCCTTGTTCTTGATCTTTTCGCGCCAAAACCTGGCGCGCTTGTTGGATCAAATTCCTGCTCTTAAGACCAACTTCGCCATGGCTTTGGAAAGCCGGAAATTGATCTGGCAGAAGAATTATTCCTGGGTCCAGCCCGAAGAAGTACTCTATTTCCTGAGCCGCAGGCATCCATTCCTGCTCTGGTACCATCTGGCAGGTCCGCTGTTTGCCTTGCTGGTGCCGATCCTCCTTTTTTGGTTTTCATTCACGCCTGCTTCCACCGTTCTCCTGATCCTGTCCGTAGTTTCATTGTTCCTGGATATATGCTGGGGGTTCTGGAATTGGCTGGATTGGACCAATGATTATTTTATCGTCTCAAATAAAAGAGTGATATGGCTGGACAAGGTCATCGGGTTGTATGACAGCCGGCAGGAAGCCCCATTAAATAGTGTCATATCAGTTGGGGTTGAAACGAACCAGATCGGCAGGATCTACAATTATGGAAATGTCATCGTACGTACCTATGTCGGCAGGATCGTTTTCGAGGAAGTCCCCCACCCGTATCAGGTCGCCTCTTTGATCGAAGAACATTGGGTGAGGATCCGCGAGTTCTCCCGTCATGAAGATGCTGCGGCAATAAAACAAGCCATGCGTGAAAGTCTGGGTCTCGCCAGTCGTGAGCAAATTCAAACTCCCCGACAAGAACCTGTCATCCAGTCAGATTACAGACCGGGGTTACTCCAGGTCTTTTTCTCGAATCTATTCAAAACTCGAATGGAAGAAAATGGGATAATTACCTACCGCAAACATTGGTTTGTCCTGCTTAAAACGACCTGGCTGCCTGGTTCGTTGCTGATCATCATTGTTGGGGCAATCATCTACCAGCTTTTCCGCTTGCTTGTGCAGAAATTTTCCTCCTTGCCATTAATTTCGGTTTCGGGCAATTGGTTCTGGATATATCTTGTAACTTTCGTCCTGTTGTTCGGTTGGTGGTTGTATCAATTTATCAACTGGCAGAATGATATTTTTCAAGTCTCCGCTGAACAGATAATCGATATTGATAAAACCCCTCTTGGAAGCGAGGAACGCAAGGTAGCTCCTCTTGAAAACATTTTAAGTACCGAATACAAGCGCATCGGTCTGGCACAGGTTCTGTTGAATTATGGTAACGTGTATATCACCGTTGGTGGTGCACAGATCATATTTAATGATGTCACCGATCCAACCACGGTCCAACAGGATATAGATTCACGCAGGATCGCCATCATCTCACAAAAAAAAGAGGCAGAAACACGCGCCGAGCGGGAACATTTGGCGGATTGGTTCGCTGCCTATCATCGCGACTCCGATTCCTTTCAGGTTGATCCAGGAAGGGATGAGATGGGAGATAAGCTCGAAGACGATAAATCTGATGTAAAATAGCATAATTGGGCAATTGAACGGTTTGCCCTGATTTCATCCTATAGGATAAATTAATGACATTGCGTGAAATACGTACCATTCCAAACCCGGTTTTACGTCGAAAAGCTCATCCAGTGACAAAGTTTGACAATGATCTCAAGGAATTGATCGATGACATGGTCGATACCATGCGTGAGGCTCCCGGGGTGGGATTGGCTGCTCCTCAGGTCGGTGTTTCACTGAGGGTGATCGTGGTCGAATATACCATCGACGAGCAAGACGAAGAATCTCCAAAGAAATTGTTTACCCTGGTCAACCCTGAGATCAAGGACTCCAGTTCCGACCTTGTCCTGGGCATAGAAGGATGTCTCTCTTTGCCCGGTCTTCAGGGTGAGGTCGAACGCTCTCAGAGTATTACCTTGAAAGCTTTGAACAGGCATGGCAGTCCGGTTCGGATCAAAGCCCAGGGTTGGCTTGCCCGCATATTCCAGCACGAGATCGATCATCTGGATGGTATTGTTTTTACCGATAAAGCCAGCAGGATCTGGAAACCCGAACCGGAAGATACACTCGCAGATTACGTCTGAATCAATGAATGTCTCTTGACCTGAACTTAACATGTTTCTAACCCGCCTTTCTCTGACGAATTTCCGTAATTTCTCCCGCCTGGATATTGAAATACCCCGGCGGGCTGTTTTGTTGGTGGGCAGGAACGCCCAGGGCAAGACCAGCCTGTTGGAAGCAATTTATTTTCTGGCAGCCTTCACTTCCTTCCAAACCCACGCAGACCGGCAAATGGTGAATTTTCTCGCTGCCCGGGAATCCCTTGCAGTTGCCCGCCTGGTGGCTGAATACCAGCGCGGCAAGACCGCTCATAAGCTCGAAGCTCGCCTGATCCTGGAACCGACCGGGGTTAACGGTCAACGCCTGCGCAAAGAAGTGCTGTTGGATGGGCTCAAACGTCCACTGGCTGAGATCATCGGGCATTTTAATGCGGTCCTCTTCGTGCCTCAAATGTCCCTCATCATTGAAGGAGGCCCGGATGAACGGAGACGCTATCTGAATCTGGCTCTGGCTCAGGCGGCACCGAATTATGCCCGTGCCCTCAGTGAATATGCCCAGGCGATCAGCCAGAGAAATGCTCTCTTAAAATTGCTTAATGAACGAAGTGGGGACCCGGATCAATTGGTGTATTGGGATGAGGTCATCAGCCGCACAGGTGCGCTCATAATTTTTGAGCGCATACAGGCTTTACAGGAATTGGAAGATCTGGCAGCTCGCACCCACCACCACCTCACCCGCAGTCATGAAGTTTTCCGCCTCAACTACCTGCCAGCCTATGAGCCCCTGCCGCGCCCTGCCGGGCAGATATCCCTTCCCATCAGTTCCCCCATGGATCGGAGCAAATTGACCCTGGATGAGATCCGTGATGGTTTTCAATCGCGCTTGAAGCAGATCCGGAAAGATGAGATAAGCCGTGGGATGACGATCATTGGTCCGCATCGGGACGAACTCCGCTTTCTGGCGAACAACCTGGACCTGGGGGATTATGGTTCTCGCGGTCAGATCCGCACTGCCCTCCTGTCGCTGAAGCTTGCCGAAGTTGAATGGATGCGTAATCGCACCGGTCAATGGCCTGTCATCCTGATGGATGAAGTCCTGGCGGAGTTGGATGTTCATCGACGGGACGATCTCCTCGCCCATCTGGGTGAAAGTGAGCAATCCCTGTTCACCACCACAGACCTGACACTTTTCAACGCGGAATTTGTATCCCACGCAACCCGTTGGGAAGTCTCCGCGGGTGAGATCAAACCATCCCCTGTTCAAGGAGAATGATCCATGTCTGTAAAGAATTTTAACGATGTTCCTCCCGCCAAAGTCCCTTCAGGGACTGCCACCACCATACAGGTTTTAATTTCCGCCAGCGAAGGTCCCCATTTTGCAATGCGGCGTTTCGTGGTTCAGCCTGGTGGGGGTATTCCTCTTCATACCAACACGCTCGAGCATGAACAATTCGTCCTCAACGGGCAAGCGCGGGTTCAGATCGGTTCAGAGGTTCATTTTGTAAAGCGGGGGGATGTTCTGTTAATTCCTGAAGGTGTCCCCCACTCCTATTTCAACAATGGAAAAGGAAATTTTGAATTTCTGTGCATGATACCCAACCAGCCGGATGAAATCAAGCTGGTCGGTGAGGATTGTTAAATTGCAGGTTTCCCACCTATAAAGGATTTTTTGCCGGGATGCCAGTTTTGCGGGGATATCCGGGTGGTGATGTAGCCACTTTATCCACCAGCACCAGGTAGCGTTCCTCCACCACCCCTGGCAGGGTCACTGGCAGCAATTGTCGGATGTGCCCACCCATTAATTTAATGACCTTCTCGGCACTGTGTGCCTCTGCCGGACCGCTTTCCCCTTTTTGAGCCAGCATGGTCCCACCCACGTGTACCAGTGGCAGCAGATATTCAGCCAGGACTGGCAAGTTGGCAACTGCTCGCGCCACTGCCCAATCATAATATTCCCGGTGGGCAGTCATTTGACCTGTTTCCTCCGCCCTCATCTGTAACACCTCCACCTCTGTCAGTTCAAGCACCTCCACCATGTGCCGGCAGAATTCTGCCTTCTTTCCGACCGATTCGACCAGGGTTAAATGCATGCGTGGGTAAAGGATCTTTAATGGCAAACCCGGAAAACCTGCCCCGGTGCCAATATCGATCAGGCAGTTCGGAGGATTGTTCTTCCATGCCAGGACACATGAAAATGAGTCAAGAAAATGCTTGGTGCAGATGCTATCCCTGTCCCGGATGGCGGTCAAGTTATACCTCTGATTCCAATCCAATAATTCCCGCGTAAATATTTCCAGGGCATTGACCTGCCTTATATTCAGGTGGATCCCGAATAACGCCAGGGCTTCATGGGTTAATTTTTCCACCACTGTATTATAAAGGTTGTTTCCCAGGCATGGGTGTTGAAATCCTCCCGCTTTCATCGCACATTAACAGAAAACAGGGATGGATGATTCCATCCCTGTTTGTGTGACAGTAAATGTTGCTCTTAAGCCGCAGGAGGCGTCTTCTTGGATTGTCGACGGCGCAAGATCGCCCGCACAGCCAGGAAGATCAGGAATACCGGCAGCAGGACAGTGATCAGGATCGGCAGGACCAACAGGAAGAGGTTGATCAGGAAGTCCACAAATTTCTGCCAGAAATTGATGAGATTCTGAATGGCATCCCGTGCCACACCTTGAGGTTTCCAGCCACCGATCTCGATCGGCTTGATGGTCTCTTCCGCGATCAACGTGATATTTATGGCGGATAGTTTGGATGCCTGGTCGTAATATTGGATCTGACCTTTGATGACCTCGATCTGCTGGTTGTAAGACTGGAGCTGGGAGAAAACATTGAGCACATCCTCGGTCTTCTCAGCCTTTTGCATGATCAAAGTCAACTGGTCGGCAGCCACCTGCATGGATTTCAATTGAGAGTTCAGGTCGATGTAATTCTGGGTCACATCCTCCCCGGTGCGGTTTAAACCACGCACTTCCACTGCATCGGCTTGGATCTCACCCAGCGCAGTATCCAATTTTAATGCTGGCACACGGATTGTTATATAACCTTGCGGGACAGCCTTTCCTTCAGCGGTGTACGACTGTGAAATGCTGGAGCTGACCACGAAACCACCCATCTCTGCAGCCATCTTACTGATGGCTGCCAATTTGGCTTCTGGATCCGCTATGACGATGGTCAGGTCCGCATTCTGAATAACGATGCGATCCTGCATCTGGGTGACGCTGTTGTCGGTTTTAACACTGCCTCTAGAACCATCGGTTGATGGCGCGATGGATTCCATTTGAGGCTGCGGAACTTCCCCTCCTCCGACGCCTACAGGTGCGCCAGCATATTGATCTGGTGAGGTGGCTTTGGAAGCACAGGCGGAAAGCGTCAGGACAGCAATTAATAAAATAAGCAGGACTCGGTTTTTCATCATGTCTCCTCCTTGGAGAGTGTTAGGGTTTCTCTACAAAAGACGCCTCTTTCTGCAGATTTGTTCCCGCTGGGTTCACCCGGTTCACCAGCCACTGCTCAAACGCTTGGCGTGGCGCGCAGGTAAACCCGCTTTGATGATCCTCTCCTGAACTTCCTTAATATCATATGTTACCCGTTTGGGTTGCCAGGTGTTGCTTTCTGTGTCATAAATGGCATAAGCCGCCCTGGTATCCCTGTCGCGCGGTTGACCGACCGAACCTGGATTAAGGATGGCGCGTCCATTCATGCTGTACGTATCGCCTGGTTTGGGAAGTTGAATTTCCATTCTCTGGGAATCCGTATGGTATTGAAAGATTGATTGATAATGTGTATGACCGAGAAAGCACCAGTGCGTATCAAAGTGCTCCAGGTTCTCAAGGGCAACTGCGGTATTGAGCACATATTCCCAAACAGGATCGCGCGGACTGCCATGCACCAATGACACCTCCCCGCGGGTTTGCAGCACTTGCGGACGGGTTCGCAGGAAATCCAGGCTTTCGGCTGTAAGTACTTTCTTCTGCCAGATTAACGAATTTCGTGCGTCATGGTTGAATACATCCAGCACCAATCCGCCAACGGCTGCCATGTCATGATTTCCCATCAGGCATGTCAGGTTTGGCAAACCAATCAGGCGGAGAATGCAGTCGTTTGGATCCGGACCATACCCGACCACATCTCCCAGGCACCAGGTTTCTTCGACCGGTCCTGCATCCTGCAGTACAGCCTCCAGGGCGGTCAGATTGGCGTGAATGTCTGAGATCACCAGGATTTTTGTCAAATGCTCTCCAGCAAAGCTGTAATTCGGGCAATGATGAGTTCAGACACCTCAACTTTGCTTAGGAGAGGCAAGGTTTCAGATTTCTCATTTGCGTGAAGCAGGATTACACGGTTGCTGTCCACACCAAAACCTGCATCCGTTTCAGCGATGTTATTGGCAGCGATCAGATCCAGTTTCTTTGCTTTGAGCTTTTCTGCCGCGTTTTCCAATAGATCCCGGCTTTCTGCGGCAAATCCAACCACAACTTTGGGTCTGGCGTGCCTGTATTCCTTGGATGCCAGCGTTCCCAGGATATCGGGAGTGCTTTCCAATTGGATCTGAGGGATCCCATCCCGTTTCTTTAATTTTTCAGAGCTTTCTTTTTTGGGTTGAAAATCAGCCACTGCCGCTGCCATGATCAACGCATCCGCATTTGCTGAAACTCCCAGAACAGCCTTCAGCATTTCACCGGCAGTCGTAGCTTCGACCAGGTTAACCCCGATGGGTGGCTGCAGATTGGTCGGAGCGCTGATCAGGGTCACATTTGCGCCAGCATCCACCGCAGCCTGAGCCAGGGCATATCCTTGTTTGCCGGAAGAACGGTTGCTGATATAACGGACAGGATCGATGGGTTCCTGGGTACCTCCGGCAGTAATGATGAAATGTCTGCCAACCAGTTTGCCCTTCCTCCCCAGCAGGAGCCTAATATGACCAAGAAGATCTTCCGGTTCCAGCATGCGACCTTTCCCCGTAAGTCCCGACGCCATGCGTCCTTCAGCCGGTCCGGCAAAATACACCCCTCGTTCGGTCAGAACCCGGATGTTTTCCTGGGTCACAGTTTGCGTGTACATCCCGGTATCCATGGCTGGTGCCATCAGGATCGCATCGCCTGAGGTCAGGGCTGTGATCGTGAGCAGGTTGTCAGCCATACCATGAGCGATTTTCGCCATTGTATTTGCAGTAACAGGGGCAATGACCAGCAGGTCAGCTTTATACCCCAGTTCAACATGCAGGATGTGCGCTTGCCCGCCCCACAGATCCGTTTCGGTGTATGCTTTTCGCCCGGTCACGGATTGAAAAGTCAGCGGTGTGATGAACTTTTCTGCTGCTGGTGTCAGAATGACATCCACCAGTGCTCCTGCCTGGGTTAACTTGGATGCCAAGTCAGCGGCTTTGTAGACCGCGATCGAGCCGCTAACACCAAGAACTATTCTTTTTTCCTTCAAAATTGTGATCATGGACTTACTTCCGTTCCAACCCGGTCGAACTATTCATATGGATAAATTATTGTTATCAAAAACAATGTTTTGCAGTAGTTTTTATCTTCCAGTCGTTTAAAAGACTTCAATAATGATTATACAACATGGCTGCCTATTTTGAAGGAACCTGGAAGGATAATCATGCGCATAGTCGAAAAGAATGATAAAACTGCTATTAAGCTACTCCTGAGCCAGAAATCCTCCATTGTTGCCTTATTGAGTTAATCAAAGATCCGCTAAATATAGAATTTCAGTGGATCGATCTCCTCACGCAGCAAGCGCAGCTCTTCAGTGCTGGGTGCCGGGATGGCTTCTATGGTGTCAGGCATGACCAGTTCAAAACCAGTGTTTGCCACCACCTCTTGTTCGCTCACCCCCGGGTAAAGCGCTCTCAACCGCATCCGGCAGGTGGCTGGTTCGTAGTCCATCAATGCCATGGTGGAGACCACGTACGCTGGGCCTGTGCCTGGCGGCAGCCCTGCGGTTTCCCGGGATCCTGGACCGGTCAGGAAACCGGGTGTGGTTAGAAAATCCACTTTTGGGATAAAACGCCGGGCATCATGCTGCATGATGGCGATCGTTTTCCAGCAGAAACTCCCAACGTCATTACCGCCGCCGCTTCCAGGCAGTCGCACTTTGGGGTGGTCATGGTTCCCAATTGTGACGCTGTTTAAATTGCCGAATGGATCGATCTGTGCTCCACCCAGGAATCCATAATCAATAAAGCCGCGTTGCGCGGTTTCCATCGTGTCGCAAATTCCAAGCGCAGAGATGCCCTTGTGAAAGGTGCGGGCTTCACCGACCGCACGCGGTAATTCTTCCAGTATCGCTCCCAAGCCTCCAAATTCAAAGACAGGTACCAGGTTTGGCGCGGTGGTTTTTACCGCCAGCATGGCAGCCAGCATGGGAATTCCAGTACCGATGAAGCAGGTTGTGCTGTCTTCGAACAGTCGGGCGGCAACACAGATCATTAATTCAGTTTTACTGTAAGTTGGTCCATTCATGCTTCCCTCTTTTCACGGTTTTCCACTGCCTGCTTAAGTCTTTCCTTCCCGACCAGTTCAAGATATGCATCATGGTTTTTTACACCGAACACATATTTATCCAGGTATTCATTGGCTCCTTCAGCGCTGGCACTCATGTCCACCCATTCTTTGATGCCGGGTTCATCCCTCCCGTACATGTAAGCCATTTCCCCGGGATAAGAACCGAAGGGGGCATGCACCACGGCATCCACCAGGTAGTAGGGGATGACCGTGTGGTCTGGATATTTGCGGATCTCTTCGATTGGAACGATCTCTTCGGCGCTTATGACCAGCCTCTTGCAGGCACGCGACATTTCCAGGGCGAATCCGGTTATACCTTCGATCTGGCAGTTCCCATACATGTCAGACCGTTGGACATGTATGAGCGCCACATCCAGGATCAGTGCCGGCACCAGGGCGACCTTAATGCCGGTGAATGGATCTTCCACAACTTTTGCCGCGCTGTATTTGAGCATATCGGTTCCGAGCATGGACCGGGCTGGCAAAAATGGCACCCCCATCGCGGCTGCTTTCATCCGCCAGGTAATGGATGCATTCGACCACTCCACACAGCTCTCGACCTGCCCTGATTCAACCGCCCGCCGCAAACTGGGTGGTATCCCATATACTTCCAATCCGATATAAGTGATATCCAGTTTCTTGATCAATCCAGCAGCCAGCCAGAGGTCCAGTTCAAGTACACCCTGCCCGCAAACTCGCAGATCCTTCTTATTTTGCCGCACAACCTCACGTGCCAGGCTCATGGGGGCACGCACCGTACCATACAACTCCGTGCCGATGTAACAGCCATCATAAACGAACTGCTGAATGGCTTCCTGTTCGCTCATGCGTTTATCGATCAGTTTACGGCTTTTCTTGGTGCGGTTCCATTCCCTGAACTCATCCAAATCATAAGGCTGGATCAGTTCTCCCATACCGGATTCCAATATTTCCATCGTTACTCCTCTCATCACCTGGCAATTTTCATTGAGAATTTACCAAATAAACAGGTTTTCTATAGGTTGCAACTCCAATCACAGCTCATTTTCCGAAGCGTAGGTTGCTGGCCTCCTGGATCAGGTAGATATTGGGTGTATCTCCCAATCCCAGCAGTATGATCTCACTGGTCTTGCTGGTCGGATGGAACAGGTGCGCTGCCAGGAAATATCCATCCGGAGACCAGGCTGCCTCTACAAAACCGCTGGCTGTAAGATGTAAAATATCCTTGCGTAAAATCTGTTTGTTCGAAACGCCATCCTGATCTGTGATGACCAGGGAAATATGATACGCTCCGGGAATGGTCTGTTCCGGGGAGCCCTCGAAGTAGATCAATCGCCCATCTGGAGCCTGTCGCGGAGACCAGATGAAGGTATCGGTTATGAGGGCTTTTTGGGTGGCTCCGGTAGTTGCCGGGATGCTGAACAAACCGTTTACAGTGCTTATCATCACGTCCGCTTCTGTCGCGTTGGCACTGAAATAAGTCTGGCTGTCATTGCTCCAGGATTCCGTGTCGCCATACTCAAATTCCGAAAGTAGACTTCCATCCGCGCTGTTCATAATACCTGAACCGTGCCATTCCCAGTATCCGATGGTCAATGCCAGTTTTGTGTCATCCGGAGACCAAGCCCGCGGAGAATAGATGCGTCTCTCAGACGCGCTCATGGTTGGATTGTCAGCCAGCACCAAGCGGTCTTCGCCGTTGGGGAGGTCACGGAGGTGGATGCCATCCAATCCATATGCCAGGATCTTTCCATCGCTCGAAAAAACGGGGTCATGCGGGTGATGATTTTCATCCCCACTTACCAGGACTTGCCTCCCGCCATTCAGCGGGTCGAGCAGGATCAATTGAAACCCGCTGATATAAGCCAGGCTGTTGTTTGCCGGGTTGACCTCAAAACCAGAGATGCCACCGGGCTCGTTTGTCAGCTGGGTGATCGTTCTCCCGTCGCTGTCCATGCGCCAGATCTGTGCTTTCTCACCAGCACTCAAGTAGAAAAGAGGAGCTGGAAGTACCTTGCTTTCCTCCTTCAAGACCTCGATACTGATGTTGAGATCCACAGCTTTTCCGCTTTTATCCGGGACCGGATTTCCGCCTGCATCAAGCACTTCCCAATCGCTTACATAAACCCCGGGAGTGCCGGGGGAGATGAATCGCGCCACGATATCGACACTCGATCCGGGTTGGATGGCACCGGGCAAGGGGACGGCAGACTGTCCATCCAGCAGGTCGCCTCCGATAAATTTCAGTCGGAATGCATTCGGGGTCCAGGTGCATTGACCGCTATTCTCAAGCCGCCAAACCTTGTAGAAATTGGTCGATCCGGTGAAGCGCGTCCCGGCCGGGATACTGACATCAACAACAGATCCCGCTTGCGATTTGCATGCTGATTGTCCGTTTGCACTGGAGACCGGACGCCAGGTCGGGTTGTTATCCGTATTATGATTATTGGTCAGGCGCATCTCCGCACTGCCGTCCACATTGATGACATAGATCTCGCTGTTTCCATCATTGTTCTCGTTGCGGTTGGATACATAAGCGATCCGGGCTCCATCCGGAGACCAGCTTGGGTTACTCTCGTCAGCTGGGTCGCGGGTCAATTGTCTCATTCCGCTTCCATCCATGTTCATGATGTACAGGTCCAGATTGCCGCTCCCCTTGGATGCGAAAACGATCTGCTTTCCATCCGGTGACCAGTTTGGTGTTCCCTCGTAATAAGGGTTGTTCGTCAATTGAGTGGTTCCACTGCCATCGATATTGGCTGTAAAAATATCTTGATTCCCATCATTATTGGTATCTGCAGCAAACAAGATCCTTTGTCCATCCGGTGACCACTTGGGATATTGGATCCAGGGGGAAGTGTTTTCGATCAGGGTGGTGCTTCTCGAATCCACTGTGTACCTGAAGAGCTGCCAGCCGAAATCACCCGAAGCTTTGTAGATCACCTGGTTGCCATCCGGTGACCAGGTTGGCGAATCGCTGAATTTGTCGGTGATGGCTGTCGGTTGGTTCCCGCTCAGCATGCCATTGGAAGTCTGCAGGTCCATGATTGCGATACCGCTTCCTGTTCCAAAATCCATGCGCATCGCCAATCGTTGTCCGTCGGCTGACCATGCCGGGAAGCTGTATTCACCAAATTGCGTGGTCAGGTTGACTTCATTGGAGCCGTCTGCATTCATGACCATCACCCCCCATTTGTCACCCCGCAGGGATGAAAAAGCGAGCTCACCATTAACCGCAGGAGTTAGTATCACAGGTTCCGGTGGCAGGGTGGCTCGTTCCGGACTTGTTGTCGGATTGGTTGAGTTGTTGGTGGTTGGCGTCGCTCCTGTTTGCTGTAAAGCACACGCCAGCGATATTGCAGCGATCGCAAAAATGAAAAATGTAATTTTTATGTTTTTCATTCTTCTCTCCATGTCATTCTGATAGTAAGCCTTTTTCTGAGTTATTTATTGATAATAAAAGATTCTTGCGTAGATTCACATGGACGCGATCAATTTTTTCCCAAATTCGATCGGTTGGGATTTATCGATTGAAAGATCAGTTGCTTGATGAAAACTTAAAAATTCTCTCATACATCCTGCCACTGCGCCGATCATCCCATCCTCGGGTTCTATTCCGGGTTCCAGGTAAATGGCCTTTATCCGTAAATGTTTTTCCTTGCGTATAAGTTTCGGGTCCAACCGACCGATCAGCCGGTCATTGTGCAGGATGGGAAGGCAGAAATATCCATATACACGCTTGGTTGCCGGCAAATATGCTTCCAGAGACTGCCTGAACCCCCATAATTTTTGGTCTCGCTGACGAGCCCAAAAAAGCGAGTCAAATGGGCTCAGGAAGGTTGTCCGTCGCGCCCAGATCTCCCCTTCGGCAGCCTTTTCCAGCAGAGCCAGGTTCTCCCGGTGCACGAGCAGGTTCTCATTCCTGCCATTATTCAATTCACCTTCGATCTCGATCAGGATGCACTCTTTGACCATGGATGTGATCTGGGGAAGGGCTTGTCTCAGCTTCATCCAGGTGTAATCAGCTGCCTGGGCAGGATTGCATACGCCCAAAGCTTTCACGCTGTGTTCCAACCAGTACCGGTCGCGTTCCTCCGAGCCTGGTTCCGTTGTTTCCACCCACTCCGGTAGAACCCGTTCCGTCAGATCATAAACCCGTTGAAAATTGAGCCGATCTGCCACCATCAGGTTTCCGCATGCAAGTTGGCTTTCCAGGGCGGCTTTGGCTGGTTTCCAGTCCCACCAACCGCTTCGACGCGGACCATCGTACGAAAAATCGTTGCCGCGCAACCCTCCCTCCTCACGGATGCGTTCGAGGACATGTTGCTGCATTTCTTCCTGAGGTTCTTCTGCGGTTTCATTCACTGTTATGCTGCTGTATTCTTTGCGAAAATGCCTCTGGCGAGGCATTTGAAAACGGTATTCTTCCATGGGGATGATGGATGCCGCGTGCTGCCAGCCTTCAAAGAGTTTTCGGGATTGGAAAAGCAATTTATCCAGTAGATTGGCTTCATAATTCCCCAGCCGGCTCCATAACACCAGGTATTGACTGCGTTGCACCATTTGCAGGGTGTCGATCTGGATGCAGCCAAGTTGTGCTACCAAGTTCAGGATTGCCTCCTGGTCAGGTCTGCTTTGTTCCTGTAGCGGGGAATTCAAATGCTGGGTAAATAGTGCCAATGTGCGCAGGGCAGCCAGAGAAAATTTACGGGTCATTGCATTCTGAGCAGCGAGACCTTAAAAGGATGCAGTTCTGCAATCATCACATTGGTTTGAACCGAAGGGTCTTTCATCATAAAGTCGGTCGCAGCTAATTCATCCTTGGCTTGAAAGATTACCAGCCCAAAGGTCTGATCCATGCATGGACCAGCCAGCAATACCTGTCCGCTTTCTACACCGGTTCTTAAATATTCGTAATGTGCATCAACAGCAAGGTTCTCTTCGTTTGTTGGATTTTCAAAGAATCCTTCCCGCAGTGGATGGATCAGGTAAATAAAATCTGCCATGGATTACTCCGAGAAAGATCCCGACCAGGTTTCATAACGCCGCCCGCCGCGTTGGTCGTCTTTATAGAATGCAAGGTACGTTAATACCTGGTAGGGGATGAATTTTTCATTCCCCGGGTTGTTGACTGCTAGGCCATAATAGGTGTGCCAGGTTCCACTGTTGAGACACATTTGATGGATGGGTTTTTGCATTCGACCAGGATAAAGATCCAGTGGAACGACTTCAGGACGATGGGTGTGACCAAAAACAAAGAACTGGGCTGTGCGGTTGATAAAGGCTTCTTCTTTCAAAGCATTGCGTGCGAATGTGGATTCACCTGTCTTGAACTTTTCGTGGATCCATCGAACCAGTTCATCAATGGTTTTAAAAGATACCTTGTTTGAAAATTTCAACAATATCTGCAGGGCATCCACTGCGTCAAATTCAAAATGCCGATCCAATTTCCTTACAAATTCCTGTTCAAGAAATTCCTTTGCCAGTTGATCCCAAATTTGCTTGATCTTGTCCTGTTCAATTTGGGGGACATTGTTTTGCTTTAACTGACCAATGATCCACAATGGAGTGATCAGTGTCGGGCGGACATTGACGATGTTCCGCAGATTGGTGAGAAATTGGGGTGAAAGGTCATCACCCATCCGCCGCTGGACCTCCCATGGGATGCGGTTGACCATTTCAACAGAAAAGGCATCTCCCAGAGATGATCCATTTCTCCCGAGCACCGTGTCATAGTTCAGGGAATCATAGATATCGCCGTGCCGGGCATTCACTCCATAGTTTGATAGTAATTTTAAAAGGGTGTTCGATTCAGATGCATCATGCGGGAAAGGCGTGAATGGATTCGAAAGTCCCAGGTGGTTAATGATCTCCTTGCGAATGTTATCAAAGAGAGTCCCCGGCAGATGATAGTACCAATCGTGATTTCCGACCATGTAATGGATTCGCACCGGGATGAGTATTCTCTCACGGGTGTTCTGTACCATCCTGCCTTGCCGGTCCGCAGGGTTGATACGGATAAGCCTCCCTTCAGATAGGTCCCTCAAGACTTTTATCGACGGTTCATTAAATTGCAGGATCGCCCTTGTGATCTGCCGCAGTTTTGTGGCAAATGCCAGGCTTTGTGAATTGGACCAGGGTCGCACATAACCTGGTTCCCCGGGAAATTCATTCAACCATTGGGTGGAGTGCAAGGGGTCCAGGATATCACCGAGCAGGAGAATATCTATGCTGTCGACCGGGCGATATGTCTGATCTCTGCGCCAGGAGGCATTAATTGCCAATTCCTTGATCCGGTCTGCAAAAAGCTTGAATGCCGCCGGGGTGATGGGTTCACCACTGGTTCCATCCACCAGGTGCAAATCACTGACGATTATGAGCAAACTGTCCTCCTGGATTGATGTTGATCTGCTTTTCAATTATAGCTCGAAATAATGCTGACCTGTTAAATCTTTGCTTCCAGATAAATATAACTAAATGCGTAGCTATCAAGATTCAGATCATACCCACCAAAGGTTTTCACCTGACCCCTTATTTTGAAAGGGTGCTAGAATTATAGGTATGAAAAGATCTCAACAGCGAGTCGTATTTATGGGTTCGCCCGATTTTGCCGTTCCAGCATTAAAAAGACTGTCGGCACGATACCAGATCGTGGGGGTTGTCACCCAGCCGGATCGACCTGCGGGACGGGGGCGAACGCTGATGGCTCCGCCGGTCAAAGTCGCTGCATTGGATTTGGGCTTACCCATGCTCCAACCCGAAAAGTTGCGCCAACCCGAAGTTTTTCAGCAACTTTCCCGCTGGAAGCCGGATGTCATTGTGGTCGCCGCTTTTGGGATGATCTTGCGCCAGGAAGTGTTGGATCTGGCTCCCTTTGGATGCATCAATATTCATGCTTCTCTTTTGCCTCGCTGGCGCGGAGCTGCCCCGGTTCAGGCTTGCATACTTGCCGGAGATGAAGAAACTGGCATTACGATCATGAAACTGGATGCAGGTGTGGACACCGGACCCGTGCTGAATCAAAAAGCCATCCCCATCTTGCCGAAGGATACAGGTGGTCTCCTGACTGACAAACTCGCAGCCCTGGGTGCGGAATTATTACTCGATACCTTGCCGGGATACCTGGACGGCAGCGTTCTCCCAAAACCTCAGCAGGAGAACCAGGCGACCTATGCCCCCATGCTTAAAAAGGGGGAAGGATTGCTTGATTTCAACCTCCCAGCAGAAGATCTTGTTCGCAAAGTGCGCGCCTTCGATCCCTGGCCTGGTACCTACACATTAATAAACGAACAGCCCTTAAAGATCCATATCGCCCACTTCCAGGCTGGTCCTTCCAACCCGGGGATAAGGCTGGTTATCGATGACAAACCAGCCATTTCAACCTCGGCCGGTTTGCTGGTTCTTGATGAAGTTCAGCCTTCGGGCAGGAAAACCATGCCGGGCAGAGCTTTCCTTGCTGGTACACGAGACTGGTTGAAATAAATTCACCATTTCGGAGGTCGGCATGCCCGATTTCATTTCAGCCATTGATCAAGGTACCACCAGCACGCGCTTCATAATTTTCGATAAATTCGGTCACATTGTTTCATCTCAGCAAAAGGAACACCGCCAGATATTTCCCAGGCCTGGTTGGGTTGAACATGACCCGATCGAAGTCTGGGAAGCCACCCGGGAAGTCATGCAGGCTTCCCTGGAAAAGAGCGGTCTCAAACCTGCAGATCTGGCCGCGATCGGTATCACCAACCAGCGCGAAACCACCCTCATCTGGGATAAAACCACAGGGAAACCCATTTACAATGCCATCGTCTGGCAGGATACGCGTACAGATCTCATCTGTGCGGATCTGGCAAAAGAAGGTGGACAGGATAGATGGCGTGGAAGAACGGGTTTACCCCTGGCGACTTATTTCTCCGCACCTAAAATAAAATGGCTCCTGGATAATGTCAACGGTGCCAGGCACAAGGCTGAAGAGGGCAGTCTTCTTTTTGGCAACATGGACACCTGGCTGATATGGAATCTTACCGGCATCCATGTCACCGATGTGACCAATGCTTCCCGCACCCAACTGATGGATCTGAATACGCTGGAATGGGATGATGAGATCCTCGAAACATTGGCAATCCCACGCGGCATCCTGCCGGATATCCGGTCTTCCTCAGAAGTCTATGGAATTTCCCGCACAGTATTCATGGGTGTCCCTGTTGCGGGTGATCTGGGTGACCAGCAGGCTGCTTTGTTTGGGCAGACCTGTTTTTCACCCGGTGAAGCCAAGAATACCTACGGGACGGGCTGCTTCATGCTCCTGAATACCGGTCACCATGCCATCCCCAGCCAGAGTGGTTTATTGACAACCCTGGCGTACAAGATCGGCAGTCAACCTGCCACTTATGCCCTGGAAGGCTCAATTGCCATCACCGGTGCCCTGGTTCAATGGCTGCGTGACAACTTGAAGATGATCGAAAGTTCCTCCGATATCGAGCCCCTGGCGCGTGAAGTGCAGGATAACGGCGGGGTGTATTTTGTCCCTGCATTCTCCGGTCTGTTTGCACCATATTGGCGCAGTGATGCCCGAGGAGCCATCCTTGGATTGACACGTTATGTCGAACGTGGTCATCTTGCCCGCGCAGTTCTGGAAGCCAGTGCCTATCAGACCCGCGAAGTCCTCGAAGCCATGGAAAAAGACTCGGGAGTGAAGCTGACCACACTCAAGGTCGATGGAGGCATGGTCTTTAATGAACTGCTCATGCAGTTTCAGGCAGATATCCTGGATGTCCCGGTAATCCGCCCAAAGGTGGCTGAGACCACCGCCCTGGGGGCTGCCTATGCCGCTGGGATGGCGGTCGGTTACTGGCAGGATCTCGATGCATTGCGCTCAAACTGGGGTATGGACAAACGCTGGCAGCCCGTCATGGATGCGGCTCAACGCGAAAAGCTCTTTTCAAAGTGGAAGAAGGCAGTCAGCCGCACGTTTGACTGGGTGGATTAAGTTTTATTAAGCCTGCAATTATCTCCAGAGGATAAGACCATGGATCGAAATGAGACCATCACTTCCATAAAAGATAGCTCTCCGGATGTGCTTATCGTTGGTGCTGGCATCAATGGCGTGGGTACATTCAGGGATCTGGCGCTTAACGGGGTAAGCGTGTTGTTGGTGGATCGCTCTGATTATTGTTCAGGAGCCTCGGCAGCTTCTTCCCACATGGCTCATGGCGGCATCCGCTACCTGGAAAATGGTGAGTTTCGTCTGGTCCGTGAAGCTGTGCAGGAACGTAATCGTATGATCCATAACGCCCCACACCTGGTGCGACCCTTGCCAACTGCCATCCCGATCTTTAAGATCTTTTCCGGTCTGCTCAATGCCCCGTTGAAATTCCTGGGTTGGCTGGAAAAACCTTCCGAGCGTGGTGCCCTGGTCATCAAGATCGGTCTGATCTTTTATGATGCTTTTACCCGCGCCCAGAAAACTGTCCCGCCCCATCGTTTTATGGGACGCAAAAAAGCCCTGGCTGAATTTCCGGGTCTTAATCCAGAGGTCCGTTTTGTTGCCACCTACTATGATGGTTCCATCCTGTCCCCTGAACGCCTCACCCTCGAACTTGTTTTGGAAGCCGAGGCTGAAGGGAGCCATGCACGATCCCTTAACTATTGTTCCTTGCAGGGTGTGGTAGGTTGCACTGTAGATTTGAAGGATGAAATAACAGGTGAGGTCTTCTCCATTTCGCCCCGACTGATCATAAATGCGGCCGGCCCTTGGATCGACCTTGCCAACCAGCGCCTGGGCATCGCTTCGCATTACATCGGTGGAACCAAAGGATCCCATCTTGTTCTGCACCATGATGGGCTGATTCAAGCCATCGGCGACCATGAGATCTTTTTTGAGAACAAAGATGGTCGCATCGTCCTGGTCTTTCCCCTGGGAGATCGAGTTCTGATCGGAACTTCCGATCTTCCCATCCAGGACCCGGATGAAGCTCATTGCACGCAGCAGGAGATCGATTATTTCCTGGGGATGCTCGCCAGGGTTTTTCCAGATATTAAAGTGGATCCATCCCAGATCATATTCCGCTTTTCTGGCGTGCGTCCTCTGGCATATACTCTCGCAAAAAATGCCGGGCAGATCACCCGCGATCATCACATCCAGCAGGATTTGTTGGATGAGATGCCCGTCTTGTCCCTGGTCGGCGGTAAGTGGACCAGTTATCGGGCTTTTTCCGAACAAGTGACTGACCAAACACTGGCATTTCTGGGTCTCAAGCGCAAGTCTGCCACGACCGATCTGCCCATCGGTGGAGGCAGGGATTATCCGTCCGATCAGGGGGCAAAAACAAAGCTCTTGAACGAGCTGGAAAGCTCCTCAGGACTGTCCCGTAAAAGAGTGGAGATCCTTTTCAGACGCTATGGCACCCGGGCTTCTGAAGTGAGTGCGTTCATGCAGGCAGGAGACGATGCTCCCATCGCTGCCTGGCCAAATTTCACTTATCGCGAGATCCAGTATATGGTCCAGCGCGAGAAGATCCTGCACCTGGATGATCTCTTGCTTCGTCGAACCCTGCTGGCGTATCTTGGGGAATTGAGCCTGCCGTTGATCGAAGAAATGGCAGTTGCTATTGGTTTTGCCTTGAATTGGGATAAACCCCGGATCAGATTCGAAATCTCGCGTGCACGCACCATCCTGGCGGAAAAGCACGGAGTGACTTTCGATTGATCTCCCGATCGAATTTCAAGTTGTTATTCACGCTTCCTCGTTACGCAAATTGAAACTTAAGACCGGGTTATCTTTGCAGATATATTCAAGATTCCTGGAATTTCCTTGTTCGATAACCAATCCTCCCAAGTTAATGAATAGAGATTTCAAGAAATAATGGATATGGGGCATATATCAATAACGATCGAGTCGGACTTGGGCATTCGGATCTGAGCATTAAGATTCTGGTAAAATAGAACTCCTATGCAGGAGAAAATGCCGGTCTATGCCATCACTTTTTTACGCCATGGTGAGTCTGTTGGAAATGCCGATGGGTATTTCCAGGGGCAGACTGATTTTCCTTTAGATGAGATCGGTCTGGCCCAGGTGCATGCCCTGGCGGATCGCTGGCTGCTGGAAAAAGTTAAATTTGATCGGGTCCTTGCCAGCCCTCTTTCGCGCGCCCGTCAGACTGCCGGGATCATTGCCGATACCTTGAAATCCGTTGTCGAGCTGGACTCCATCTGGATGGAACGGGACAATGGCAGACTGTCAGGGAAGAAGCGCGAAACTGGAAATCAAACCTTCCCCAAGCCATCTTTCTCGAATATCTACCAGCCTTTTGCCGGGACAGGCGAAGGGGATTGGGAGCTTTATCTTCGTGCTGGTCAGGCGCTTCACAACCTGCTCAGTCGCCCTCCTGGAGCATACTTGGTGGTTTCCCACGGCGGCTTGCTCAACCAGGTCATGTATTCCATCTTGGGTATCACTCCCCAGCCAAATTTTTCAGGCGCTCGTTTTCGCTTTGAAAATACCGGCTTTGCTTCATTTACATATTTTCCAAATGAACACCGCTGGCAGGTGGAAACCATCAACGATCATTCCCACTGGAAGGCAAACTCGTAAATGGAGGCAGGATTGGAACATAAGCTTTCCGTTCTTTGCTTTGGTGCTGGTGCAATTGGCACGTATGTGGGTGGTTCCCTGGCGCTGGCTGGTCACCGGGTTGTCTTTATTGAACAACCCGTCGTGACAGAAGAGTTGCAGAAGAAAGGGCTGATCCTGGACCTGAGCCTGGACGAACGTCGTGGAACAAAAGAACCATTTACTCTTCCACCCACCCGGTTTATTTGCGTTTCCTCCCTGAAGGAAGCGTTCCAACAATCTCCGTTCGATTGCGCCATTTTTGCCTTGAAATCTTTTGACACGGCGACCGCTTTGGATACCATGAAGCCGTTCGTCCCCCAAATGCCTCCTTTGCTTTGTTTGCAGAATGGGGTGGAGAATGAACCTCTTCTTATCACAGTGTTGGGAGCAGATAAGGTCATCGCAGGGACAACCACTGCCTCGGTAGGCAGGTTGGGTCCTGGTCATATCATCCTGGAAAGACTGCGGGGGGTCGGAATTGCCACTGGTTCAAACCCAGAACTGAACACCCTGGCATCCCGCCTGGTGACAGCCATGAAAGAAGCGTATCTAAATGCCAAACTTATCCCCAATGCCGCCGATATGAAATGGTCGAAGATGCTCACCAACCTGATGGGTAATGCCTCTGCTGCCATCCTGGATATGACCCCGGCTGAAGTTCTGAACCGCCCGGGTTTGTATGCCATGGAGATGGGTATGTTGCGTGAAGCCCTGGATGTCATGGCTGCCCAGGGGATCCACCCCGTCGATCTGCCCAAGGTTCCGGTTCGTTTGCTCGCTTTGGCTGCTCGTTACCTACCGGCAATCATCGCACGCCCTGTCCTGGTCAAAGCAGTGGGGGGTGGGCGTGGTGCCAAGATGCCTTCTTTCCATATCGACCTGCATTCCGGGCGGGGTAAGATCGAGGTGGACTATCTCAATGGCGCGGTCGTGCGCGCTGGGCAAAAGACCGGTATCCCCACACCCATCAACCATCTATTGAACGACACCCTGCTGGATCTGGTGCAGGGCAGACAACCTGTCAATACCTATTCCCGTGATCCGGAAAAGTTGCTGGCATTATTATGAAGACCCGTGGAAAGATCGAAAACATCCAGGCCCGTTCCCAGGTTGAAGTCAACCTGCCGGATGGACGGGTTTTATCCGGTCTACGTGGAACTCAGGTGGGCGAGTTCCTGAAAACGAATGAAAAAGAACTGCCTGGTCCATTGGTGGCAGCCATTGTCAATGGTGAATTGCATGAACTTACCTTCCCCATCCACATGGAATCCAATATTGCCCCGGTGACCATGGCGGATGCCGATGGTGCCCGCATCTACCGCCGCTCATTGACCTTCTTATTGGAAGTGGCATTTTCCAGGCTCTTTCCGGACGCCCGCTTATTGATCGACCATTCCGTTGCTTCTGGAGGCTATTACTGCCACATCCAGGGACGGAAACAACTTTCACGAGATGAATTGAATTCCCTTGAAAAAGAGATGGTCGCCTTGGTGAATAAAGATCAGACTTTCGAGCGCTATGAGTACCCATTGAATGAAGCTGTGGCATATTTTGAAAAGAAGAATTATCCCGATAAGGTCCGTCTTTTGGCTTACCGGCATAAGGATTATGTGACCCTCTACAAACTCGCCGGGCATTTGGATTACCACCACGGTTACATGGTTCCCAGCACGGGATACCTGGCATGGTTCAACCTGTTGAGTGCCAATGGTGGCTTTACCTTGCGCTTCCCCCAGCGCAGCAACCCGACCGAATTGCTTCCCATGCCAGATTATCCAAAACTGCTTTCCACCTTTAGGCAATATGGTGAGTGGCTTGAGCGACTCGGAATTGATAATGTCGGTGCCCTCAATGATGCATTCGCCGCCGGTCGCGCCCGTGAAGTGATCCTTGTTTCAGAGGCATTGCATGAGCAGAACATCTCCTCCATTGCCGCGCAGATCGCCAGAAGTTCAAAACAGGTGCGTCTGATATTGGTTTCCGGTCCGTCCTCCTCCGGAAAGACCACCTTCTCACGGCGGTTGGCAATCCAGCTTCTCACCCTGGGTATCTCTCCTTTTGCCCTGGAATTGGATAATTATTTTGTCGACCGGGAGAAGACCCCACTGGATGAAAAAGGTCAACTGGATTTTGAAGCCCTCGAAGCTTTAAATCTGGAACAACTTGCAGAACACCTCCAAATGCTGGTGGCTGGCAAACCAGTCCAGTTACCGCGTTATAACTTTCAGCTTGGCAGGCAGGAACAGGGCGACCTGGTCCAATTGCGGGAGGACAATATCATCATCCTCGAAGGCATCCATGGGCTCAATCCCCGTTTGATCCCTGCTTCGCTTGTACAACAGGCATTTCGTGTGTATGTCTCCTGCCTGACCCAGATCAACCTGGATCGTCATAACCGCGTCTCCACCACGGACACCCGTCTGGTGCGGAGGATCGTACGCGATGCCACCCAACGCGGGTACACCGCCAGCCAGACCATTCAGCGCTGGGAATCAGTCGGGCGCGGGGAGGGGCGCAATATTTTCCCATACCAGGAAAATGCCGATGTCATGTTCAATTCAGCCCTGGTCTATGAACTTTCTGCTATGACCCGCCTGGCGGAACCGCTTCTGCGCCAGGTGCCCTTCGGCAAACCTGAATTCATCGAAGCCAAGCGTCTGCTTTCATTTTTAGAGTGGTTCGAGCCGGTCGAAACAGACCTGATCCCCGACAATTCCCTCCTGCGGGAATTTATTGGCGGATCCATCCTGAAAGATTTCAAGATCTGGAAGGCATAATATGGGTTTCCTCGAAATCCTTTTTATTGCCCTGAGCATGGCAATGGATGCTTTTGCCGTCTGTCTCGGGGTTGGAGCCAATCGCCAGAGTGAAGGTTTCCGTCCTACTTTTCGCCTCTCTTTCCACTTCGGATTGTTTCAGTTCATACTTCCAGTTGTCGGCTGGTTTGCCGGAATGACTGTGGCAGGCTATATCAAGACTGTTGACCATTGGGTGGCTTTTGCCCTGCTCGCTTTTGTCGGTGGGCGCATGATCCGGGCTGGATTCGATCCGGAGGAACAGACCAGCCGAAATGACCCTTCCCGCGGCTGGACGATGGTTATGCTCTCGCTGGCTGTCAGTATCGACGCCCTCGCCATCGGTCTCTCCCTTGCGCTGGTCAACGTGCAGATCTGGTACCCGGCAGTCGTGATCGGCATTGTCACCGGACTGGTTTCCCTGCTGGGTTTGCGCTTGGGCAATGGTCTGGGTAAAAAATTTGGCAAACGCATGGAAGTTATCGGCGGCATCGTTCTGGTCGTGATCGGAGTGCGCATCCTCATATCCCATCTTCTCCTGGTTTAAAGCCTGTCTCCTGAATAAAAAAAGTCTTCCGTATCCAGTTTTTCCTGGCAAGGAAGACTTTTTTTTTCGAAGTCGAATAGAATTTATGCCGCCGGTTCCACTACCACTACTTCTTCGTACTTATCTTCTTCAGTATTACCGTAGAACAGGTCCTGAAGCAATTTCAAGCCTTGCGATACCCCGCGCAGTACCAGGAAATAAACTACGCCTCTGAAAGAATCGTTAAAATACTGTGAAAATATGCGGATCTTGTCGGTCACCGATGCATATTGTGATGAGAATCCGGACCAGTTGACGGCGATGTAATAAGTCTGGCTGGCAAAAGCAATCAGGGACAGACCGAGCACGATCCAGGCAACAATCGTGGTCCACAGGGCAATGCGTGAAACCGCACCGGGGCTGTGGAAGAGCAGGGGTTCATTTTCTTCGTTTTCCATTACATTCTCTCCTTGATCAAAATGATTATGACTTTTATTTTACCCTCTTGGGGTTGATGTCCGTATCAGGCAGATTATATGCGAAAATCCAATTTCCGGGCTGAATTTCTAATGGAATTATCATAATACCAACAAATTGAATATTCTTAAATTAACAATACCATCAGACCCAACAGAGCACCTGCCATGGCACATCCAACATTGACCAGGTCATTGTTGAGCCATTTCAGACCGCGTACACGGCTGGTTTCTGTTCCACAGCTATGTATCGGATGACGTTCGGTCTCTTTCTGACATTGCGGGCAAAAGTAGATAGCCTGGAGGGTTCCTCCGAGTAACGAATCAAACATGGCACCCAGTAATCCCGCCAGGCAGATCAGGGTCAAGGTCAAAACTGCATTTGTGGATGGGTTGACCACCTGGGTAAGAACGGCAACCAGACCCGCACCTCCCAGTGCTGCCAGGGTACCGACCAGGGAGATGCCGCCTGAAGTGCCTTTCTCTACCGGGCGTCCGGTCGTGATCATGCGCGGCGGGATCGTACTGAGCACTCCTAATTCTGTCCCCCAGGTATCTGCATTCACTGCAGCCATCGAAGCCGTGAATGCCATCCAGGGCCATGCGGCACTTGGAAGGAGGAAATGAATGACTGCACACAAGGCGGCAATGCCGCCGTTTGCCAGCACCTGCCCTGCGTCCCTCTGCCCGCCTTTATCAAATTTCTCATTGACCGTGGATTTGCGTTTTCCAAACAGGCGTGTCAGCAGGCTTGACGAGATGAAAAAGGTCAACAGAATGACCGCCCACTGCCAGCCACCCATCCCAAATATCGCCGTCCCGACAAAGGCAGCCGCCAGCGCTCCGCTCAGGCTGAGACTTTTCAGTCGATATGCTGCCAGTGCGATTACCACTGCGATAACAAAACCATACAGGATTTGGAGTAGTTGTGTTCTTTCCATAAGTGATCAATCTTTATTATTAGTCAAATATTATTGGAACTTAGCTCGGGGTTGATACTATGAACAAAACTGCCAGCAGGAAGAACAAACCGGACAGGGCACTGAAACCCCACAGGTTGAAAGCCAGGATGCGAAGGTGGGGTCGACGGAAATAATACATCCCTGCCACCCAGATAACTATGGAAAACAGGATGCTTATGATGGGTAGCAACAGCAGTTGCACCCCCGGTACAATGCTTCTCGGGAGGCCGGAACTGAGAAAGCCAAGCGGAATTGATTTCAAGGTTGGGATTAACAGGCTCACCCATACCAGTAGGCCGATGTTGCTCAGGATTCCCACCAGCCACAGAACGCGGACCAACCGGTTTTGCCATGCCTTAATAACGATAAAGGACGGAAACTCGGATTGTTGGCTGGATGCAGCCAAGCTGCCCATTTCAACGATGCGCTGGAAATCCTGCATAAAACCGGTCGGATCTGCAGGTGAGATGGCAAATACCTGGCTTGCTGTCGCCACCAGCAGCAGGTTGGTTGAATCCCCAGCCAGGAACTCTACCGAGTTCAGGTCTCGGTGGTGACGTTTACCCACAACTGCACCGGGCATGGAAAAAAGAGGCAGCCGCACTTGGTGGGTCAGGTCACCGACCGGTCTTACCCATTCCACATCTGAGACCGGGATCAGTTCCTTGCGCAGACCCCAGCGGATGGTCAATGTCTCACGATCCAACAGGTAATCTCCACGGCTGAGGGCATACATCCGGTAGATCAGGATTGTCAGCGGAAAAAAAGCACCCACGGCTGCCAGGCTCCAGAGGATGAGTCCTGTCTCTGTATTTAACCGGAAAGCTTGCCAGATGCATAGCGACAGGATGGCGACCAGTAGCAATATCAGGAAAAAATGCAGAGTGTATCCGCGCTGGCGGTTGGGAGGGTAACTTCGAGGATTCACGGGATCTTACTGGATGGTTTCATGTACGGTGCGACAAACTGTATCCACCTGGGCTTCGCTCATGACACCCGAGAACGGCAGAGCCAGATTGCGGTTGCCCAGCGCTTCGGTGACGGGGAAATCACCCACCCGGTAACCAAATCGTTCAACCATAAAGGGTTGCAGATGGATCGGGGCAAAATATGGACGGGCAGGGATGCCAGCATTCGCCAGTCTCCCAACCAGTTGATTCCGGTCGATTCCCTCCGCAAATCGAACAACATACACAAACCATGACATGCGCGTGGTGAAAGGTTCGATCACCTGGGTTTCCACACCCGGTATTTCAGCCAGCCGCTCTGCATACCAATTAGCCACCCGGTTGCGCTTTTCGATCAACTCATCCAGGCGGGTCATTTGCACCGCTCCCAAAGCAGCGGACATCTCATCCAGGCGGTAGTTATATCCAAGGTGTGTGTGCTCCAACCAGGCATCTCCCACTGTGCGACCCTGGTTGCGCAGTGCCCCCATAAGATCTGCAGCGCCATCGTTATTGGTGACGATCATTCCACCTTCACCCGTGGTTATCTGCTTGTTGGGATAAAAGGCGAACACGCCATAATGCCCGAGTGAACCAACCGGGCGATGCTTGTATTCAGCTCCGAGCGCCTCACATGAGTCCTCGATGACCTGCAGCTGATACCGGTTGGCGGTCTTCATGATCGCATCCATGTCGGCGGGTTGTCCAAATACATCCACAGGCAGGATGGCTTTGAGCGGGCGGTCGGATCGTACACCCGTGCGTGGCAACCAGCGTCGGGCTTTTATCCCACCCTCCATCAGGTCATTGACCGCCTCTTCCACCAGGTGAGGGTCAATATTTCCTGTGCGGGCATCCACATCCACGTACACCGGGACGGCTTGCTCATAAAGCAGAACATTGCTGGAGGCGATGAATGAGAAGGGGGTGGTCAGGACCAGATCACTGCTATGGATGCCTGCAGCGCGCACGCACAGGTGCAACCCGGCGGTGCCCGAGTTCACTCCTATGGCATGCTTGCATCCGGTCAGTTTGCGGAAGGAATCTTCAAACTGACCGATCCGGGCTCCCATGCTCAGGTTGGGTGTGTGGAGCACCTCCTGAACAGCCTGACGCTCGGCTTCACCCAGATCGGGGGAAGACATGGGGATAATTGGATGATCTTTTTCCATCGGGTCTATTCAGTTACAGGTTTGATCTGAACGGTGTCGCCTGGTTCAGATTTGGGTGGCATATTTAATTCAATCTGTTCTTCCATGCGGATCTGTCCGCGCAGGAAGGCGCCTTCTTCAGTGGCAAAGGAGACTGTGACCACATCCCCCCAGATTCGACCGGTCGAACGGATCTCAACTTTTTGGGCGGTGATGTTGCCGCGCACTGCACCTGCCACGATAATGGTGCCGGTGCGCAGATCATTGCAGGTGACCCGACCCGTTTCCCCAACCACGAGTACCCCACTCAGGCCAATTTCTCCTTCGAAAGTACCTTCAATGCGCACACCGCCAGAGCCGGTGATGCTCCCCTGCCAGATAATGCCTGCTCCAAGCACCGAAGTGATCCTTTCCACTGCCTGCACGCTGGGTGTGGTGGCTTGAGAAGTATTGCGTTTGAACATGGGCATATTTTATCATCATCCGGGCATGGTTTTTGGCAGGAGGTGAGGGGAATGAAAAATTGAAAATACTATAATTGGCTAAAACAAGGATGTTCAAATGAATTGGGAAGAATTAACTGCATATATATTATTAAAAATGATACTGGTGACAACCGATCTCTATCACTTCCAAAAACAATATTCGGGAAAAAATGATGCATACCATGGACTATAAAAAATGAATCTGACTTCCTTTCAAACCCTGATATACTTCCCATCGTCAAATGAACTCTCCAGTCCACATTCTCTTAATTGAAGATGATATAGCTGTCGCACAGAGCCTGATGGCCGGACTTGAGCGAGAGAATTTCATTGTCACTTGGAAAGAAATAGGTGCACAGGGATTAGATCACGCTATCAAGCATCAGCCTCAATTAATTCTATTGGATTTGCGCTTGCCAGACGGTTCGGGGTTCGATTTCTGCCGTCATATGCGGCAGGCAGGTTTACACCAACCCATCCTGATCCTGACTGCCCAGCACGATGAAATGGACAAGGTTCTCGGTCTGGAGATGGGTGCAGACGATTACATCACTAAGCCATTTGGTTTGCGTGAGCTTATCTCGAGAGTACGTGCGCAATTGCGACGTGCGTATGGAGATCTATCTAGCACCGATTCCAATTTGCTCTTTACGGATGAGCTGACCATTGACCAGACTCGGGGCCAGGTGAAGCGTTCAGGACAGTTAATCATTCTGACTCCTTTAGAGTTCCGGTTGCTGGTTTATTTTGCACGGCATCGCAACCAGGCACTCAGTAGGGGGCAGATCGTTGAAGCAGTGTGGGGGCATGCGCCTGACCCGGATAGTGAAAAAACCGTCAATGTCCATATCCGGCATCTGCGCGAAAAAGTTGAACTGGACCCAGAAAACCCTACCCTGATCCTGACTGTTCCCGGCATCGGTTACCGCCTGGCAAGTTAAAAACTCCCCAGATTAAGAAAACTTAATCCACTCATAACCAGTATGCAATCTGGTTTTGATAGACTTCCATTACAAAAAGCTTTTAACAAGGAGAAGTCTATGAAACGAATCTGGATTGTTTTAGGTATTCTATTAGGAGTAGCAGTAATTATAGGTGTAGGTTATCTAGGTTTCCGCAGCAGCAAGCCTGAATCTCCAATTATTCCGCAGACTCCAGATACGGTTAAAGTCAGCCGTTGTGATGTAGACCAGTCGGTCACTGCGCCTGGTTCCGTAAGTAACATTAAAGAAACGGCTATCGATATGCCTGTGGATGGTAAATTGGATGAGATACTTGTTAGGCTCGGTGATAAGGTCAAAACTGGCGATGTGCTGGCTACTTTTCAAACCGATCCAGTGCAGATTGCCAAAGCAAAATTGGCACTGGTCGAAGCACAAAAGAAATTAAGCGATGCAATTACTGACCGTGATCGTTTTGATATCGTCACTGGCAACCCGGAAACGATCGAAGTGGCAGCTGCAAAACTGGCACTTGCCAATCAGCGGTTGAACGATGCCCAGCTGGCATATGATCGAGTGAGTAACCTTCCAAAAGATGATCCAATGCGCGCCCAGGCATTGATCGCCCTGGATGGTGCCCGTTCAGAACAAAGAAAAGCCCTGTATGTCTACAACCTTGCCCTGGGAGGCAACCCCAGTCCGGCTGATATTGCCAAGGCAGATGCCACCTTGGCTCTGGCTCAAGCTAATGTGGTGAAAGCCCAGACTGATCTGGATCTTCTTTCCAAGACCACTATCACCGCTCCATTTGATGGCGTCATCTTGGAAACTAAAGCGGAAACTAACAAAACAACACCTGCAGGGACAAACCTTTTTATCATTCATAGCCCCAAGGATATCGAGATCCAGGCAAATGTTGTTGAAGAGGATTACCCGTATGTGGAAGTAGGTCAGAAAGTGGAGTTGTATTTCGATGCACTTCCGGATGTAGAGGCGAGCGGTGTTGTCAGCCGCATTCTTGCCAAACGCAATTCTGGCGATCGTCCTTTGTACGATATATATATCAGTCTTGATCAAATCCCGGAGCACTTGGTACAGGGGATGACCGTCGATGCAGCGGTCTTTATTGCCCAGCGAACACAGGTATTATGCCTGCCGCGTGCCATTGTCCACGCTGCGTCGGGGAATACGGTAACAGTCAAGGTGTGGGATGGGGTTAAAACCGAAGATCGTCAGATCGAGATAGGTTTAAGAGGCGATGTTTATCTCGAGATCCTGTCCGGATTGGAAGAGGGCGAACAGGTGGTGACTCGATGAGCATTTCTTCCATTCTCGGTGCACACAACGCTGAGTCAGTCATCCGGACTGAGGGTTTAACTCGTATGTACCAGATGGGTAACAACACCGTCAATGCTTTGCGGGGAGTGGACCTTACAGTGCTCCCGGGCGAGTTCGTTGCCCTGATGGGAGCCTCCGGAAGCGGGAAATCCACACTCCTGCACTTGCTGGGTTGCCTGGATCGACCCAGCGCTGGAGAATACTGGCTGGAAGGTGTGAAAGTATCCTCGCTCAAACCGAATGCTCTGGCTGAAGTACGTGGTCGTCGCATCGGATTCATCTTCCAGAGCTTTAATCTCTTACCCCGATTTTCCGCATGGGAAAATGTTTCCCTGCCATTGGCTTATTGTAATGGGAAATCGAGCAGCAGCATTCAAAGGGCAAGAGCAATGGAAGCGCTGACCCGTGTTGGCTTGGAGCATCGTGCTGGTCACCAGCCAACAGAACTTTCTGGAGGTGAACGCCAGCGGGTGGCAATTGCACGTGCCCTGGTAACCCAACCCGCTGTCATCCTTGCAGATGAACCCACTGGCAACCTGGATAGCACCACCGGAACGGATATCATGAAATTATTGAGCGAGTTGCATGGCGAAGGAGTTACCATTGTTATGGTAACCCATGATCCGTTGATCGCCCGGCACGCTGGTCGCACTTGTACCATGCAAGATGGTTTTTTGAGCGAAGGAGGATCCAGACATGAATTTAATTAATCTCTTTCGATCCGCTTTTCGCTCGGTGGCAGCCAACAAGCTGCGTACACTTCTGACCATGCTGGGAGTTGTCATTGGTGTGGCTTCGGTCATAGCCATGTTAGCGCTCGGGAACGGTGCTCGTGCAGCTGTGGACTCCACCTTCCAGTTCCTGGGTGCCAACCAGATCCAAATTGGACAACGCAACAGCATGCAGGACGGCGAGTATAAACCGATGGGTCAGAAGCTGACTTACCAGGATGGACTGAACATGCCTGATGCTGTTTCATTGGTGAAACGTGTGGAAATATCAGCTTCGAAAAATATTCGTGCCAGGTTTGGACGGAATACGGTTGAAATCAGCGCTTCCGGAGTGACTGCGGATGCGCTTGAGAATATTACCAACCAGAATGTCCAACCTGTCAACTGGCCGGAAGGCGAGACCTTCGCTGCTAAGGATTTTATGGGTGAGGGTCGTTTTTTTACTCCAGAGGAAGTACTAACTGGAGCGCCAGTCTGCGTGTTGGGTCACCAGACTGCCCTGGATTTGTTCGCTGGGGACAATCCTGTTGGTGAAACCATCTGGATCGAGCGGACTCGTTGCCTGGTTATTGGTGTATTGGTAGAGATGGAGAGTACAGATGTGAAAAACTTGTACAAATCAGACCCGAACCAGGTATTAATGATGCCAGTCAGCACTTTGATCCAAACATTGTTCGATGAAGAACCATCGGTTTACATGATTGTCCATGTTCGGGATGCTGAACGTATCGACGAGGCCAAGCAGCAGATCAGCACTTACCTTCGCGAACGGCACCAGGTCCAAAAGGATGAAACCGGAGCTTATCTTGACGATTTTGATATGACCACCCGCAAGGATATTCTTGGGCAGCAGCAGGAAGCCGCCCGCACCTTTTCACTGCTATTGGCAGCCATGGCAACGGTTTCGCTGGTGGTTGGTGGGATCGGTATCATGAATGTCATGCTGGTCAGCGTAACTGAACGAACGCGCGAGATCGGTGTACGCCTGGCTGTCGGTGCCAAACAAAAGGATATCGTCTTCCAGTTCCTGATAGAAGCGATCCTGATCAGTTTGATCGGAGGTTTGGTTGGCATCGTGGCAGGTATTCTGGTCATCCCATTGGCTGCCTCATTGAACAATGGTGTCGCCCTGCTTTTGCCGGGCAGTATTCCCCTGGCTTTTGGGGTGGCTCTATTGACCGGTGTACTGTTTGGATTGTACCCTGCCATGCGGGCGGCACGCTTGGATCCGATCGAAGCTTTGCGTTATGAGTAACAAGTAAGAAAAAGTGAATTTGACCTAACATATATAAAGGAGAAAATAAAATGAAAAACAAAAAGATGTTCATCGTTCTGGGTGTTTTGGTGGTTGTCCTGGTTGCCACTGCTGCATTTGTTGGAGGTCGCTTTCTAAACCAACAGGGAGCAAATCCAATTGGTAACGCGATTCAATCAATTGGTGGGAGAAGTGGGAGTAGCGAGATTTCCTCTGGTTTATTAGACTTCATACCCGCACCCGAAATGCCGACAACTGAGCCGGTGGTGACCGGTTCTTTTGCTGAACGAAAGGATAATACGATATTCGTTTATCAGATCTCAATGGAAATGGCCAGTGGTGGTTCTTCCGTTTCGGTTTCGGTGAGTGCAGATACCGGACCTGCATCCTCTAACGACAATCAAGGTCCCAAGGTGGAGGTGGTCATCAATAATAAAACCAAGATCTACAAGGATGTGACCCAGATGGATTTTAAACCAGGAGATGGGACAAAAAAGATCCAGCAGGTGTTGGAACCAGGCAGCCTGGATGATCTGACGACCAATGTCATGATTACAATCTGGGGTCGCAAGGTTGGCGACCGGGTGATCGCAGATGTGATCGTCTATTCTGAACCCTTCTCGGTCGTAAAATAAAAACCATCGAATCCTTCTTCTCCCTTGACAGGGCAGCCAAAACAGTTAGGCTTAAGATTGAAATAGGAGTAAACATGAATCTCAAATCAATCCGTTGGCGTTTACCATTCAGTTACGCAACAATAGCCTTGCTGGCTGCCCTGTCTCTCGGGTCTGTCATGCTGCTGGTGCTCAATAGGTATTATGCCCGCCAAGAACAGGAATACCTGCTGGACAACGCCAGGGCACTTCAACCAATGATTGAGGGTGCGTTAAAGATGAATGCCTTGCCAGATAATTTCCAAGATTCCTTGAACAGCCTGGCATTCTTCACCCAGACTCGCATTCGAGTCTTGGAAGAAGATGGGACGACCAAACTTGACTCGGGAATTCCAAACCCTGATCAAACGATCCTGGTTTCCCAAGGAGTATTCAATGGCACAGTTCTTGTTCTTCCTGCAGATTCAAAGCTTGGGAATGGAACTATCCAGGGAACAAGCAACTCCACCAATGGAGTAGAGGTCCCGATGGGTGAAGTTCCTCAACAGGTTGGAACAGGTGGGACAATGTTCAACCTCGGTGTATCACCGTATGGCTATGGTCTTACTTCAGCGACCACAGCAGCTACTACTAATAACAGGTCCAACCACCGCTCTTCACAAAGTGTCAATATATCTTTGGAAGGATCCCTTGGTACTCTTGTGGTCTCGGATGGTCCTGCCTATGGGTGGGACATCATCCGTTCGGTGCTCCTGGCATGGGCTGGTGCAAGCATTATTGCCATTCTGCTGGCTATCCTGGCAGGTCTGTATTCCAGTCGCCAAGTAACGCATCCTGTTATGCTCTTAACAGATGTCACCCACCGCATGGAAAGTGGAGATCTCGCTGCACGTGTCACTATTCCAGAGACAAAAACCGCAACCGAATTTCAGGCATTGGCGCACTCATTTAACGGTATGGCTGAGCGTGTGGAAAACACTGTCTCCACCTTGCGCGCTTTTGTGGCAGACGCTGCGCATGAATTACATACCCCTTTGGCTGCCCTGCACACCAACCTGGAATTGGTTGTTGAGGAGAAAGATGCTAACCGGCGAAGCCTTTTCCTGGAACGTGCCCAGGAACAAAACCTCCGTCTGGAAGCTCTGGTGAACGGACTGCTGGATTTATCACGGATCGAAGCAGCCGGGAAATCCGAAGGTACATCCATCGAACTCAATCCTTTGGTGCGGGAAATTGGCAAAGTATTCGCTACCCAGGCAGATCAAGCCAAACAGATCTTTTTGCAGGAAATACCAGAAGAAACCATTCAGGTAGAGGGGAGTGAATTACATCTCCGCCGGATCCTGACAAACCTGCTTGAGAATGCTCTGAAGTTCACCCCTGCGGGCGGGAAAATCCATTTAAGGCTAGAAAAAATCAACGACCAGGTAATTCTCAGTGTGAAAGATACTGGGATCGGAATTCCTCCCGAAGATATACCGCATCTCTTCGAACGTTTCCACCGTGGTCGGAATGCCTCCCGTTATATGGGTAATGGGCTGGGTCTGGCGATTGTTAAAGCACTGGTCGAGGCGCAGGGTGGTTGTGTAAGGGCAGAGTCTGAAGAGCGGGTTGGAACAACTATTATCGTGATGCTTCCCCTTCGTTCATAAATATCCTGCTTGAATTTGCGAATGGAAATTAAGTAGTGTGATTAAGAAATAGGTTTGTTGGTTAAATAACTACTGAGTAACTTCAAGAACATGAATTCCTTGCTTGCATCATGGAAAATGACCTGACAAATTTGAGCATGCCAGGTCATTTTCCATCAAGTCAGAGTATATCTGAAATATATTCATTTTCAGGTTATTTGTTCAATGGCAGGCACCCCCATGATGTTATAACCGGAATCGACATAAAAGGTCTCACCAGTGGTGTGAGCTGACATATCTGAACACAGGAAGACCGCCGCGTTACCAACATCCTCGGTGGTGATATTCTCCCGCATCGGTGTGACATCCGCAAAGGCGCGCAGCATGTCCTTGAAACCGCTGACACCTGCGGCAGCCAGGGTTCGGATGGGACCTGCTGATATGGCGTTGACCCGCACACCCTGCGGACCCAAGTCGTTAGCCAGGTATCGGGTGGAAGCTTCCAGGGCTGCTTTGGCAATACCCATCACATTGTAATTTGGCGCGACTTTCAGGGAACCATAAAAGGTCATGCAGACCATCGCACCTCCCCTGGGCATGATGGGTTGGAAGGCACGCGCCAGTGCCACAAAGGAGTAAGCACTGATATCCAGCGCCAGGTGAAAACCCGCCCGGCTGGTTTTGTAAAAAGGACCGGTCAATTCCTCCCGGTTGGCAAAGGCGATCGAGTGCACCAGGATATCCACCTTGCCAAAGGTGCTTGCAGCTTTATCCGCAATAGCCTGGATCGCCTCATCACTGGCAACATCGCATTCTTCCACAAAAGTACAACCGATCGACTTAGCCAGTGGATGCACGCGGCGTTCCAGCGCTTTTCCAGCATAACTCAGACCGATGCGCGCTCCCTGGGCATGCATCGCTTGAGCGACTCCCCAGGCGATCGAACGTTCATTTGCCAGTCCAAAGATCAGAGCGGTCTTTCCTTCCAATAAACCCATTCTTGCCTCCAATATCTTTTCTTCCGTCATTGCGACATCGTCCCCAGCTTCATCGGGGAGCGAAGTGTGGCAACCTCATCTATCCTGCCACTGCGAGTGAAACGAAGCAATCTCATCCTTTTTGTCCCTGCAACATAGTCCCCTGTTTCATCGGGGAGCGACACCTGCACTGCACCACACCTGCCTAAGCGGGTGGTGCCAGGGATCGCAGTGCGGTGCATGTGAGCGACGCAATCTCACCTTTTTTAACCTGGAAGCGCCATGGCTTGGACTTCCAGGGTTCCGGTACAGTATATAACCCCACTCGGCTGCCAACCGTGACGAATTCATCCAAAATGGGATCAGCCTCTTCGATCCACAACCCGCTTGCGGGATCGGTCAGGTTGCATCTGTTGAATTCCCCCCCGATCCCCAGCGCCTGGGTGAGTTTGGCTGGACCGTCGCAATCCCGTCCGTTCCGACGGGCTTGGATGATCTCAAGCCCTTCCAGTGGTTGGATCGCACGCAGCAAAACAGCAGCTGGAAAACCTTCCTGTTCCGAAATGGCATTCAACATCCAGTGCATGCCATAAGTGAAATAGACATAAGCATGTCCGGCAGGTCCAAACATGACTGTTGTGCGGGGGGTCCGACCGGCTTTTGCATGGCATCCCAGGTCTTCCTCGCCGATATAGGCTTCGGTCTCTGTGATAACACCCGATAGACGGGTTTCCCCTTCCATCCGTACCAGTCGCTTGCCGATTAATTCCCGCGCCACTAAAAGGGTGGGACGATCGTAAAACTCAGATGGCAGGATTGAAACATGCATAATTTGGTGGAGTTTTCTGCGGGGAATTAATAATGCAAAGATCTGAGAATCAGTCTGGTTGGGTTCTAATCAAATGAGGTCTATGCAGTCCGCAGGCGTGGATCGCGCTTCAGGGTCAGCCTTAGCCCCTCTTCAAGGGAGATGGATGGTTTGAAGTTCAATTTTTGGGCTGCCAGGGTCAGGTCGGCACACATGCGTGAAACTCCCCCCTCGATCTTGGGGTTGTAGATCACATTCGTATGGCTTCCAGAACTGCTCAAGACCAGACCGAGCAGCGCGCGTACACTCGTCTCCACGCCGCTGCCGACATTGATGACCAGCCCATTGATGTTGGGAGCTGTCGCGGCTGCCACCATGGCTGAAGTAACGTCATCCACATACACATAGTCACGAGTTTGCAAACCATCACTGTGAACCACCAGTGACCCATTGCGTAATGCCTGTCGCAAGGCATGTGGCACGATGGGTGGATGGGAAGCCGGGATATGTTGCCCGGGACCATATGCATTAAAGATACGCAGGCTGGTGGTCTCAATACCCCACAATCCGCCAATGGTGCGGATGTAATATTCAGCTGCCAGTTTGGAAACGGCATAAGGTGAGCGAGGTGTGGGTTGCATGCTTTCGTTCAATGGTTGTGTGGGTTGATCCCCATAAATGGCTCCCGATGAAGCCAGCACCACCCGGTGCACGCCAACATCCCGCATGGCTTCCATCAGGCTGACCGTGCCACCGACATTGGCAGCATTGTATTCTCTTGGGTAAAGGATCGACTCCTGCACAGAGATACGTGCCGCCAGGTGGTAGACGCAATCCACCTCCTGCAGCAAGGTCCATAACTTCGGTCGGTCATTGACATCGCCGCGTGTGAAGTGCACATCCGGAGATAGAACCTGCGGATCACCCGTGGAAAGATCGTCCAGGGCGCGCACCTGGTGACCTTCACGTGCCAGTTGGTTGGCGAGGGCTGAACCGAGGAAACCGGCTGCACCGGTGATGAGAAAATTCATAGTTTGGGAATTATAGCATTATTGAACCGGGATGTTCGGGTCAACTGCCTGGTCTGTCCGGGCTGCGGATTTTGTGGTTGCTTCCGATCCAGATCTCTTGTGGAAAGACGATTCGGTTGGTTCCAGGCAGATGTTCCATTTCCATGCCGGTATTCAAGTTGATCCCAATTTTCTGATATGCCTTGTAAGCCAGTTGACTGCAATAAAATACCTCTTCCGTTTCCGGATTTAAAAAATTCAGGTTATATGCTTTCCCCATTTGTGCCTGGCAGTACTCAGCAATGCAGGCGCGCATGCGCATTTCCTCTTCATCGGATAGCTCCATTCCTTCCAGTGGACAGGCGACACCGTAAAAAGTGTCCAGCAAAAGACCGCGCTGTTGTGCCATCCGTTCTGTTGCCCAGCACCCATCCAACACTTCAAAGGTAATCACGCCCAGGGCTCCGGCTTCGATACATCTGCCTTCCGGACCGAGGTAGATGGCGCAATGGTCCACCTCGCCCGGCACCAGCCGGCCGACCAGTCTCCAAAATTCTCCCGGCAGGATATCTGGTTTGCCATTCATGGTGCAGATTATGTCGCCTGTTTGCACGGGCAGACCATCGATGCTGTATATATGGATCATGATTCGCTCTATTAAATTATACAGTTGAAAGAACCATTTGGTGCAAAGATCGTTCGAACTTCCTCCTTTTAATTCACAACCTGCCAGCTTTATATGGTCCATTGATGATCATAAAAAAGCCCCTCACCTTAAGGAAAGGGGCTGGGTACAAGAAATCAGTTAAGCTGTTTGCTTTTCCAATTCTTTCAACGCAAAATCATAGCCTCGTTGCAGTGCAAGGCGGTTCTGTGGAAGTAGTTTCTTATGACGTTCCGGTAGGTGGGCATTGAGAGCTGTCTCAATATCCTGCAGGCTTAGTTCGGGCAGCCGCGTCAATAAAGCGCCTACCATGACCATATTGATCAACCGGCGGTCGCCGATCTCTTCCGCCATTTCATTCCCGGGCACAAAAACCGTGGCAATATCCACTCGTGTAGCACCTCGGTCCACCATGGATCGGTTCACGATCAGGATCCCGCCAGGTTGTACCAGAGCCTCATATTTGTCAAAAGATGGCAGGTTCAGTGCGATCACGGCTGGAGGATTTTTAACCAGGGGTGATCCGATCTCATCATCTGCGATCACCACCGTACAGTTGGCTGTGCCCCCCCGCATTTCCGGTCCATATGAAGGGATCCAGGTGACCTCCTTGCCGGTATCCATGGCTGCGTAAGCGATCACCTGCCCGGCAAAAAGAACACCTTGTCCACCGAAGCCTGCGATCATGATCTCTTTTTGCATGGGTTCTCCTCCGAAAATTAGAGTTTGATGGCGGCTATGTGCTCGGAGACCTTGAAATCACCCAGCGGGTAAGCCGGGATCATGTGGTCAGACAGCCAGGTGAGCGCTTCGACGGGTGTAACTCCCCAATTGGTCGGGCAGGTGGACAACAGCTCGACCATCGAGAAGCCCAGCCCATGCATTTGTGTCTCGAATGCAATGCGGATGGCTTTCTTTGCCAAGCGAATATTCTTCGGGTCATGCAGACTTCGACGGACGATATAACCAGCTCCATCCATATTGGAAAGTATCTCAGCCATGCGAATGGGATAACCTGTAGTCTCCACATCTCTTCCGTTCGGAGACGAAGTGGTTTTCTGCCCGGGCAGGGTGGTGGGAGCCATCTGCCCGCCAGTCATGCCGTATATGGCATTGTTAATGAAGATCACTGTAATGTTCTCGCCGCGTACAGCCGCGTGCATGATCTCAGCCATGCCGATGGACGCCAGGTCGCCATCCCCCTGGTAGGTGAAGACATTGCGATCAGGCAGGAGGCGTTTGATGCCGGTTGCCATGGCGGGTGCCCTGCCATGCGCAGCTTCAACAAAATCAAAATTAAAATAATTGTAGGCAAATACCGAGCAGCCGACCGGGGCGACGCCTATGGTCCGTTCCCTCAGATTCATCTCATCCAGGACTTCAGCGATCAGGTGATGTGCGATACCGTGTGTGCATCCAGGGCAGTAATGGTTATGGACGGGCGTCAGGCTTTCCGGTCTTGAATAGACCAGATTTTCAGGGATTGCAAGGGTAGTCATTCGTCACCTTTCACTTTGTGCTAAAAAACGTTCGAGCCAGGCATCGCGTGGATGCTGGGCGGTGCTCAATTTTGTGGTTGCCACCCGCCTGATCTCGGATAGAACTTCGTCCGGGAAGGGGACAATGCCACCGAGGCGTGCATAGAATTCGATCGGTAATCTTCCGCGGGCTGCCAGGCGAATGTCTTCCAGCATCTGACCGGAATTCATTTCCACCACCAGGAAGGCACTGGCATGCGCTGCTAGATCATCGATCGCGGCATATGGGAATGGATTAAGAATGATCGGACGGAACAACCCCACCTTGATACCCTGGGCACGGGCAGCCCGCACGGCTGAAAGTGCTACACGGCCAGCAGTGCCAAAACCGATCACAACGAACTCAGCGTCATCCAGGTAATATTCTTTGTACCGGATCTCATTGGCTTGCACCTTCTGCCAGGTCTTCATCAACCTCAGATTGGTCTCTTCCTCCAGTGGAGGGTTAATATAAATGGATGAAAGGATGCGGCGTTCACGACCGATCGCCCCGTTGGTCGCCCAATCCCAATCTTTTCGAACCACCGGGCGCATTTCAGGAAGTTCAGCCGGTTCCATCATCTGCCCGATCGACCCGTCTGTCAGGATCATGGCGATCATTCGATATTTTTCTGCCAGGTCAAATGCCTCAACCGTCATATCGATCGTCTCCTGCACCGTGGAGGGAGCCAGGACGATCAGGTTGTAATCTCCATGTCCGCCACCATGCACAGCCTGGTTGTAATCCGATTGGGATGGGGCAATGTTCCCCAACCCCGGACCGCCTCGCATCACGTTTGCCAGCACTGCCGGCAGCTCGGTCCCGGAAATGTAAGAGATCCCTTCCATCATGAGCGAAACTCCCGGGCTGGATGATGAACTCATCACGCGTGCTCCGGTGCAAGCGGCACCATAGACCATGTTAATGGCTGCCACTTCGCTTTCCGCCTGGACGAATGTTCGGCCAAGTTCCGGCATGCGGGCAGAAAGATGCTCCAGTACTTCTGTCTGTGGAGTGATCGGGTATCCAAAATATGCTTCCAGTCCCACTCTAACTGCGGCTTCCGCCATGGCAATATTACCTTTAAGCATTTCACGTGCCATGCTAAACACCTCCGTCAGCCATTACGGGTTTCTTTATCACTTCGCGGTACACAGTTATGGCTGCATCCGGGCAAACGATTGAGCAAATGGCACAACCAGTACAGCCATCCTGGAAAATTTGAGCCGGGTGAAAACCTTTGGGGGTGAGATGTTCCATGTCCAGCTTCAGCACATTTTGTGGGCAGGCATTAATGCACAGTTCACACCCCTTGCAATAAAGTTCGCTAACTTCGATCCATCCTCTTGCAGGCATGGATTTTCCTCCTTAACAGAGAAATAAGACAATTATTGGCATAATTATACACCCATTGAGATGAGATCGTCATCCGACAGGGTGGTGATTGCCAAGCGTGATTATACCTGCAACCGAACATCCTCTCAAATATCGCTGGCGTGAAGTTTGCCTGGTCTTCCCAATTAAGCTTTAAGGTACCAGTTTAAAGGTTTTTTGCATTGGAACATTTTCGAAGAAAAATAAAACCAGGTCCTGATTAAAATTCGGACCTGGTATAAGTGCTATTTACTCGCCCTACGGGCGGGTGGATTTTTTCTTTCAACCTGCCGTCAAGACCTTGAAGTTATCCTCAGCACGGATGGCATCAAAATCATGATCCCGGCTGATCCAATCCAGGCTTGTCTGGTTTTCCTTCAGGGATTTCTTTAATAATTCGACGGCTTTCTCGCAATTTCCTGCTATGGATGCAAAACAAGCCTGGTTGTATTCATCCTCTTTCTGTATGGACTCATTAGCGATCTCCAAGTGATTTTGAGATTCCTTATTCTTGCCTAATTTCTTGCAGTACATTGCCAGGTGGGCGTGCGCCAGGGAATAGCCGGGTGTGATGCCGACCACTTTTTTGAGGGATTCCACAGCATCTTCATACCGAAATTGCCTGGCATACAACAACCCCAGTTGGTACTGGTACACTTCCTGCTGCGGATCCAATTCAACTGCGGTTTCAAGAGATGCAGTCGCTGCTTCGTATTGTTCCGCTGCCCACTGGAGTTTTCCCAAGGTATACCATGCCCGCCCGTTCTTGGGATTGATCCGGGTTACGGTTTTGTATGTATCGATATCTTTTTGAAATCTGCCGGATTCCACCTTCTCAGGAATTGCAGCTTCACGGGCGAACTTGCGAAGTGGGGCGGGAGAACTTGCTGCAACTTTGGTTTGGTCGGTTGTGTGGTTATTGCTCTCGGGCGTTTGCGCATTTTTACCCAGGAAGAAATTGATCGATTTCGGATGCCTGGAAGTGATGACGTAAGGCGCTGATATGGTTTCGGAAACTTCCGGCAATCCCGCAGGAACCATGTCATCTACGAAAGCGCCCCTTCCAGGTTGGGCAGAAACCAGTTCCGCTGCCCGGTGGTATACCAACAGAGCAGGATTCAGGCTCTCCATCGGCATGGCGACCCGCTTCTCCTCAGAAGGATTTAAATTTTCTTCAAGGTGCCACATATTGCGATACTTTGCCCCCGCAATTTGTGAGTTGGGGCTTTGTTTTTTTTTGCTCATCTGGTTGGAGTCTTTTTCGGAAAGCCTCAATTCGGGTTGCGGTTCCAGTTCTGTCTCAACCCTCATTTCATTATTAAGAGCTTGCTCTTCCTTATCGGTTGCAAGGCTGACCAGTTCTCCCAGGGGACCTGGTTCGCCTCGATCCACGAAAGCAGCCTGTTCGGATTTGTTTAGGCTCTTCTTGATCCGCCCGATATCGATCGGGTTGCCTTCAGTCTCGCTGTTACCGGATGCTGAGATCTTCTTTCGTGATTCCCTTTTCGTTTCCTCCAGGTCAAATTTGTAAGCATTGTCACTCGGAGACATGTCAGCTGCTTTTTTCAAGACTTCCAGGGCAGACGGGTAATCACTCAGTCGGCGGTAGGCGTTTCCCAGAAGGTTCCAGGCGGAGGCCTTGTCCAGGCTGGGTGTTAGCATCTCGATCCCTGATCGGAGTTTGCCCAGGTTGCTGTGGATCTGGATCAGGTTCTGCCAGGTGGAGATATCCCCGGGGATCAGATCGAGTGCTTTGCGGTGGGTCTGAATTGCTTTTAGGAAGTCGTTCATTTTTCGATACGTGATACCCAATCGGTTCAAAACCACAACTTTTTCTTTTCTGGTCTTGAGCATTTTGATACTTTTTTGATAGACCTCAGCTGCTTCAGAATAATTCCCTTTGTTGAATTCGATCAGTGCCAGGTTGCCATGTGCCCAGCCAAATCGCGCATCCATTTCAATGGCTTTTTTGTAAGCTTGCCTGGCTTCGTCAATTGAGCCTGCTTTCAATAAAGCATTGCCATATTCGTTCCATTCAAAAGCAGATTTCAGGTTCTTAGGGTCATCTACCTTTCCAATTATGCTTGTATGCATTCCTTCTTTGGTTGGTCTCGGGAGGCTGGGAGCCGGTTCGGAGCAGGAATCCTTCAAGAATTTTGGGATATCCAGGGTATTACTAGGTTGAAACTCACTCACCCCTTCATTTCTGCTCAAGGTTTTATCTTTCAGCGAATTGTGTATTTCAAACAATTCCTTCTTGAGCTGTTCATTATCCGGGTCCAGCTCAAGGGCGATCATCTTGGCATTGATGGCATTCTCCAGGTCATTCTTCTGCTGGTAAACTTTCGCCAGCTTGCTCCAGGTGATGGCTTTGTCGCTGTTGCTTGTGAATAGCTTGAGACTCTGGTGGTACAGCTGGATGGCTTCTGTATATTTCCCTTTGCAGACGTAGGTTTGAGCCAGGTTGCAGTATGACCAGCCATTGCCGTGATCCAACTCGATGGATTTTTGGAATGCACACACAGCTTCATCGATGCATCCGGTATTGAAATACACTTTTCCCTGTTCCATCCAGACGATCGAATTGGATGGATCCAATTCATAAGCCTTGCGGAAGGCTTCTGTCGCCTCATCATTCCGATTTAACTTTTCGTAAATGCTCCCCAGGTTGATCCAGGGCGTCGCCATGTGATCGTCAAGTTCGATAGCTTTTTGGAAAGCAGAGATGGCGGACTCGATCTGCTCCACTTTGGCGAAAATACTGCCCAGTCCGTTCCAGGCATGAGCAAATGAAGGTGCCACCTGGATGGCTTGCTGGTAATTCTTGTATGCATCATCGGTTCGCCCGAGCTTGAAGTATGTATTTCCCAGCCCGTTAAGACAGAATGGGTCCACCGGGTTGAACTGCATGGCAGCATGGAAAGCTTCCATGGCTTCGTCCAGTCGGTCCAGTTCATTGAGCAGGTTGCCCATGTTGTTCCAGGGGAAGATCTGATCCGGGGCAAGGTCGGTCGCTTGTTTTAATGTGTCAATGGCTTCACTTACCTGCCCAGTGTTCGCCTGGATTAGAGCCAGGGTGTTCTTGCACATCGCCTCGAACCACTTGTCCTCGATCTTTGAGGCAAGTTTGATGGCTGTTTGTGAATAGCTGATCGCCTTATGGACATCCCCTTTGCGGAAGTGTAGCACACCCAGGGATATCAACAGGTTTGCCCGTGAGCTGGTCGATTCGCTTTTGGTGGGCAGTTCAGCCAGCATCGAGTCCCGCAGGGCGATCTTGTTATCGATGTCTTCATGGGCATCAGTAAATTCACCGATACCTTGCCAGATCGATCCCAGGGAGCGCAAAGGAGAACGATTTGCATCCATATTCTCCATGAATTCAACCACACGATGCCGGTAACCCCAAAATTCAGGGGCATGGTGGGCGAGTTCATTGGCTTCCTCAGCGCTCAACCAGAACACGACCCGCACCTGGCGGTTAATGAAATAATCCCGCCCGGAGTTGAGCGCCTTAAATGCATGTTTGTTCTTTTTACTGCCACCCTGGCTGAAGCCCTCCATAAAAACGACCTTTTGTTCCAGGTGAGGCAGGTTGGTCAGGTATTGGGGTACATCTGCCTGCTCGACCTCATCGATTCTAAAGCTGTGTACATCCTGCCCGAGTGCCAGCAGCCGCTTCTTGAGAATGGATTCCACTTCATGGTGGGTGTTCTCGGATTTGCAGATCGCCAGGAGTATGGACGGTCGTTTCCAGCGGATCGCCAGTTCAAGTTCCCGGAATAGAATATCGATCCGATCATCGAAACTCCCGCTTGTAGTAATCTGGATTGGATTGGGTTTGGTTGTCATAGTTTTATTCCGGTAATCAGCCATGATTGGGATGAATTATTCTTTGATCATTTTTCTGAGCACGGGATGGACATCGCACCAGTTCTCTCCATTGCGATATTCCAGCAATGCCAGTAGCTGGAGCAGGGGTGTCAGGCGTTCGCTGTATTCCAACTTGTTTTCGAGCTGTACTCTCCGCAGGATCTCCATATCTTCCTCATCCAGGATGCGGCGGTATTCGTTGCGGATCTCGGTCGCAGCCCATTCGATATCCTGGAGCTCCACCTTGCCAGTCTTGCGTCTCCTGGCTTGACCAATTGCGGTGCGCATGATGCGTGCCATTTCCCGGAAGACGCCGCCGCTGTACGTGATGGCTTGCTCGAGTGCGATCGGATCGATCAACTGGACAAACATCCTTTGCTTAACGAACTGCTCCAGGGTCTCGTACCCTTTGGTATACCGTTCATCCGGTTTGAGCTTTGGATGAAGTTTGATATTGGGCAGGAAGATGGCCTGATCCCGGATGGAGTTAAATTCCTTGGTGTAAAAAAGAGCAGAAGAGACCGTGTAAACGATGGCGCAATTCGGTTGCATCATGATTTCGCGGTGGTCATGAAAGATCGCCCGCGCTTTTTCAACCTGCGGCTTGTCCAGGTCATCGATCAGGATCAGAGGGATCCTTTTTTCTTTCGTGTAGATTGCGGTGGCAATGTTGTTGATGACCGATATCAAGCCAGTGATATCCCTCTCAAAGACCTGGCGGATTTCGGAACGGGTCTTGGGTTCCAGTTTCATCTTGATGCCCGCGTTGACAAAGAAGGCTTCCATGCCCGCCCCAAGTTCAAATTGGACCGGCAGACCGCTGATCGTGCGCACCTCTTGTTCAACTTTACCTCGCCAGCTGTTCAATTCCTTGAGCAATTGCTCGGGTAATTTACCCCCGCCTCTGCGGTATTCCCGGTACATTCGACCACCCACAGCCAGCAGGATGTCGCGGAAATCCAGGTCGATGATATCCGCTTCTTCACGAATGCTGAAATTGACCGGCCAGAATTTTTCAAGGATGGCTGGATTGCTCATCAAATGCAGCAGTTCGGTGGATTTCCCACAACCGCGATGCCCCGAGAAGAAGAATTTGGGAGGTTTATAGAATGGTGCCAGCAAGGCATCTTGAAGTTCTGTGATCGGATTTCCTGGACGGTTGACGTAGAATGGATTGCTTGCACCATTCTTACCTGGTTTGAGCGGCAGGTCCAACTCAAAATTCAGCCATGCCCTGTCAAAATCCTTGGCCATTTTGTATTCGAAATCAGTCATTCTCTGCCTCGTTCGCGATCTTTCGCTTTTATCAAATGACGGCTTTCCATTAGCGCATGCACAGGTTTAACGATGTATATCGCCTGGGATCTGTTTCAATGTCTTTCAGAATGGTCTCCTGCACAGACCATACCTCCGCAGACCAGACCTCGAAAAAATCTCCCAGTCCGACGATTATCGCCTGCGACTGGAGGTCGATCATCTTGCCCAGGTTTTCCGGGATGTTCAATTGCCCGGTCCCATTCAGCGTGATCTCGCAGGCGTTCCCCAACACCGTTCGTAAAAGGTTCCGTGTGAGCGGGTCGGCCAGGTTCATTCCCATCACCCGTTCGGTTAACTCCTTGAAAGCTGGGCTTGGCATCACCATCAGGTTTCGGTCGAATCCTTGCGTGACCACAGCACCCATCATTAATTGAGCTGTAAACTGCCCGGGAGGAGTGATCTGATGGTTTGAATTGATGGTGGAGCTATACTTACCCGTGAACATTACTTCTTTCCTTTACTGTGTCTTGGCAAATACCCGGCTAGCAACGGAACCGTTGCCTATCCGGGTTGTGTCTGAATTCAGTATATCGCCCCTAAAGAATCGATAAAATGAATGAAATATGCCTTTAAATATCGCCTCCACGAACTAAAATGACCAGTTTTATCACCTCAGATGGTCAAGAATGACCAATAAAACGCCAAAATAATAAAAACAGCACCCTCAACTCGGGAATTGAGGATGCTGCTGGATGATTCTAAAGTAATTGAAGCACAAGCCCTGCTTGTGGCTTACTTCTGGTTTACATCCAGTTCCGAGATCCCTTCGCGCAGAGCGTACAGGGCGGCTTTCGTCCGGTTTTCAACATGGATCTTGGTCAGAATACTGCTGACATATTTGGCGACAGTGCGTTCCTGTATCACCAGTGAATTGGCTATCTCCTGGTTGCTGTAACCCTGGGCGATCAGGCGCAGTGTATCCAGTTCCCGGGCTGTTAGCGCATCCTGTGGCAGGGAAGCCTCTTCCGGGTTGTTGAACTCCTGGATCACTTTCAATGCGATGGAAGGTGCCAGAGATGCCTGCCCCTTGGCCACATCACGGATGGATTGGACCAGATTGTCACGTTTGAAATCTTTAAGCAGGTAACCCAGCGCGCCGGCTTTGATCGCCGGAAATACCAGCTCATCTTCTGCAAAGCTCGTCACCACCAGGATGTTTGGCTTGGGCACCAGGTCCAGTAATTGCGGGATGGTTTTCAGTCCATCCTGCCTCGGCATGACCAGGTCAAGCAGAATGACATCCGGTTTCAGTTCCATGGCAAGTGCCACCGCCTGGATGCCATCTTCTCCCTGCCCGACCACTTCAATTTCCGGGTAGAAGGATAATATCGCCACCAGCCCCTCCCGGATCACCGTCTGATCATCCACTATAAGAACTCGAATTCTATCCATCGCTTTATCCATCCTTTCGTAATGTCAGGACAATTTTAGTCCCTTTTCCGGGTTCTGAGAGCATCTTTAACGCCGCTCCGATCTGCTCGCTTCGTTCCTTCATACTGCGCAAGCCGATACCACCTTTTTTATAATCAGAGGTATCAAAACCAGCGCCATCGTCTTCGATCTCCATGATGACATGGTTCCTGGTTTGTTTCAAGTTTATCTGCACGGATTTTGCATGCGAATGCCGCAGGGTGTTGTTCAGGGCTTCCTGGGCGATAAAGAAGAAAGCCACCTGCTGTTCGTAAGTTAAATATATATTTTCATCTGCAGTGATCTTGCGTTTGATATCTGCTCTGCCTTCCACTGCATCCAGCCGTTGGTTGAGAGCCGCGAATAGTCCATCCTTCTTCAGATTGGATGGACTTAATTCATATAAGAACAGACGCATTTCCTTGAGTGCCTGCCGGGCGTTATCACCGATAGGTGCCAGTACCCGGGTGGACATTTCGGTCGATCCTGCTTCCAGTCCCGCCTGGGCAGCCTCGGTCAGAGCCAGCAATCCATATAATTTTTGAGTCACCGAATCATGCAAGTCTCTCACCAGACGGGATCGCTCTGCCAGGGCGATTGCCAGTTGCCGTTGCCGGTCGTTATAAATAAAGTTGGAGATCTCCTCCGCCGCGGCAGTAAAGCGCACAACCTCCTCCGGGTTGTAGAATGAACCGGGTTTTCGTATGATGCAGATCAAACCCAGCATTTGATCATTCGACCGCAGCGGAGCTGCCAGCAGTGCGCCTGGTCCGAGCTCTTGAAACTCACTTGGAATGAGCACATCCGTGTCCATGATCAGGGATGAGAAGGGCAGCTTTTTTACCAGCACATGTCTCAGCATCCCATCCGACCTGCCATCATGGATAGGGATATGGGCAAATTTTTTGCTGGCTTTTTCCTGTAACCCCACCTGGTGCACCAACGTCAAACGGGCGGTCTCTCCCTGTTGTTGATTTTCATCCAGCAAAAAGATGCTCAAACTCTGGCATTGCATTGCCGACATCATCAGGTAAACGGAATCTGCCAGGAAGGACTGCAAACTCGAAGCTTCACTGGCAGCCCCGGATAACCCATGCAGGAGGGTGAACATTTCATCGCGCCTTTGCCTGCGTGCATCCTCCGCCAACTTTTGTTCGGTGATGTCCCGCCAGAAGATCACATGACCGATCAACTGGTTGTCGTTGTGCAACAAAGGTTGGATCCGCATATTAAAAAAACGCCATCTCCCATTGATCTCGATACTGCAGTTGCTGTCCAGGACGATCGTCGAATTGCCAATTTGATTGACCATATTAGGCCAATCCTTGAGGGCATCTTCGACCGGAAGCCCGAACAACTCCTCGTGCGAGCGGTTGATCAATTTCTCCGCCACCGGGTTGATGTCAACGGTCAGGTTGTTCTCATCCAGTACCAGCCAGCCGTCATTCATGATCTCGATGATCTCATCCCGCGTCTGCAAAGAATAATCCAGCAAACGATATTTGTAGATGCAAATGACCAGTGTGATCCCGGGAACGATGAAGACTGCCGGTGACAATTCAGCCCCCGGGATGATGGCTGAGCCTGCCAGGGTCGCTACATACAGGATGATCGGTGCGAGCGCTCCGAACAGGAGCAAACCCAGCAATCTACGATCAGTCCTCGACAGGCGCAGGATGGATTGAGCGATGACATAGATCGTGATCAGCAATAGGCTGTAGTTATAAACCGCGCTGATCCAGAACCAGGGACCCACCTGCCCGCTCATCCCCCAAAGTTCAATGCTCCTTCTGGCAAAGAAGAACCCGTGGTACACATTCGTCCACAGGATCACCTGGGTCAGAACGGGTTCGATCAAAAAGAAAAGGATCGTTCGCTTGTTCAACCAGTGATCGTTATGGGTGTATTGGACCGAAAAAAGGAACAGGGATAGCCGGGTGAGCGATGAAAAAATGTAGGTGGCGCTCAGCCAGAAATACATCCAGTTCCGGGAAGAATAAAAGAAAATTGCATAAACGATCGCCCAGGCTGCCAGCCCCGCTGCGAAAGTGATCAGACAGATTGCTCCTGGTGCACTGCGTTTCCGAAGAACAGCAGACACAATGATCAATGCCACGATCAATACCAGCACAATCAGGGACGCCAGGTACGTATTCATTTACCCTCTGGCAGATTGCGACGTCCGGGGTTTGGGTTCTTGCTCACCGATCTACTTCCATCAACATCTTATATTGTGGTTCGTCATGCAGACCATTGAAATTCGGATTGGATCGAATTTCTTGCCTGGTCACCTGTTTCATTGCCACCGCGTTCACCAGCAGTTGCAGGGCTTCCTTATTATTCCCGCACAGGGTTTCAAACTCGGCGCGCGTCTTCTCGCTTTGTCCTTTCATTAACGGAATGGCTAGCTGGATCTGCTTCTTCACCGCCTCAGGTCTGCCCAGCACCCGGTAACAGGCAGCCAGCCCGCCATGGACCAGGATCAGACCTGCCCCAATCTTGAGGGCTTTGTTATAGGCGGCTATCGCATCTTCCAGTCGGTTCATTTCCCGGTAAATATCTCCCAGGTTTTGCCAGGCATGGACATTATTTACATCCAGTCGGGTGGTCTTCTTGAATGCCCGGATGGCTTTGTCGGGTTGCCCGGCGTCCATCTGTGCGTGCGCCGTATTGACCCACGGTATGGGGTTTAATGGTTCCAGCCGGCCTGCCTGCTTGTAGGCATACAGCGCATCCTGGAATTGCCCGCTTGTCCGCAGATTATTGCCGAGGTTGTTCCAGGCGCAGGCATCCTTCGGGTTCAATTTCAGTGCTTTTTTGTAGGCATTCAGGGCATCATTATTGCGACCCTGGTCTTGGAATACCCTGCCCAGGATGTTCCAGGTGGATGAATTGGCTGCATCCTTTTCCAATGCTTTTTGCAGGATTGAGGAAGCTGTCTCCAGCTTGTTTTGTCCGTGATAGTAGATCCCCAGGCCATTCAGGATCATCCCCTGCAGGCTTTCTGCCAGCGGGTTGGAGGTCAAAGCCAGAGCTTTCTCCAACAAGGTTGCGGTTTTGGCATAATCCCGGGTGCTCCAATATAGGAAAGCCAGTGTATGCATTGCGATAACGCGGGTCAGCAGGGTCGCCTCATTTACCGGCATGGCTGCCAGTGCGGATTCCCTTTTGGATATCCTGGCTTTCAAATTTTCAGCGGGCACCTCCACCTGCCAGTCCCACCAGGAGAACATGTCGCTCACTAGAACCTCTGCCGGGACAATTAATTCCTCGTCGAATTCCACCACCCGGTGCCTGAACGCCCAGAAATCGGGGGCATGATGGGGCAGGTCGCCAGCTTCTTTTTCATTCAGCCAGATCACCATGCGGATCTTTTCATCGACGAACAACTCCCGCCTCATGTTCAATGCCTGGTAGGCATAGGTCCGACTGCGTCCCCCACCCCAGCGAAAGCCCGAAATAAAAAAGACCACCTGGTCATGCTTTTCAAATTGTGCCAGGAACCAGGGGATATCAAAATTCTCTTTATTAACTTTTATCTGGGTGACTTTTTGACCGAGCATCTCGATCTGTTTTTGCAGTGCTTCCTGTGCCTGGTTGTTTACGATCTCGGAACTGTACACTGCCAGCAGGATGGATGGACGGTCCCATTTAATGGCGAGTTGGATCTCTTCGAGCAGGATGGCTAGCCGATCATCAAAGGGATCGGATGAAGGTTTGCTGCCCGGGCCTGCCTCGCTGGAAATCTTCATTGAATAGATTATACAGCATGTTGGTTTTCATCCTGCAAGATCAGGACTCAGACCGGGCGGTTGACCGGTTTGAGCGCAGCCTTGCAGTGGTAGAATCTATTGTAATAATTGGAACAAATACAAGATCCCGGGGAGAAGCATGTGGATTTTCTCCAGGGTATCTATAAGAAATTCTTTTATTGGAGGCAAGCATGTCTGAAGTAGTGATCATTGATGCCATTCGTACTCCCATCGGTGCCCTGGGTGGGATCCTTTCCTCCGTTCGTGCCGATGACCTGGCAGCCAGGGTCATCCGGGCGATCGTGGATAGGAATGACCTCGACCCGGCTCTGGTGGAAGAGGTTTATCTCGGGTGTGCCAACCAGGCTGGTGAAGACAACCGCAATGTCGCCCGCATGGCAACCCTTCTCGCTGGTTTGCCGGTGGATGTTGCCGCGGTAACCTTCAACCGATTGTGTGCCTCCGGTTTGAATGCGATCAACCAGGCAGCCAGAGCCATCAAAGCCGGTGAGGGCGATGTATTTATCGCTGGTGGAGTCGAAAATATGTCCCGGGCTCCTTACTCAGTGCCTAAAGCCGAGCAGGGTTACTCCTTCGGAAATCTGACCATGTGGGATACCGCCCTGGGCTGGAGATATCCCAATCCGAAAATGCAGGAGATGTACGGCACTGAGCAGATGGGGGAGACCGCTGAAAACATCGCTGCCATGAAACCGGAGATCACGCGTGAGAGGCAGGATGCATTTGCTTTACGCTCGCATCAAAATGCCATTGCCGCCATCGATCAAGGCTTGTTCACCCAGGAGATCCTCCCGGTCAGCATCCCTCAGCGCAAGGGAGATGCATTGATGGTCGCAATCGATGAACGTCCGCGCCGGGATACCAGCATGGAATCCCTGGCAAAATTACGACCGGCTTTTCGCAAGGAAGGTGGCACGGTCACCGCTGGAAATTCATCCGGACTTAATGATGGAGCTGCGGCTTTGTTGTTGATGAGTGCCGAAAAAGCACAGGCATTGGGCAGGAAACCTCTGGCGCGTCTTATCACTTCCGCCGCTGCTGGTGTTCCACCGCGTGTTATGGGTCTTGGACCCGTCCCTGCCACCCGCAAGGCTCTCAATCGTGCCGGGCTTCAGCTCGCGGATATAGGCTTGATCGAGTTGAATGAAGCCTTCGCCGTCCAATCTCTGGCAGTCATCCAGGAGATGGGTCTCGATCCAGACATCGTCAATGTCAATGGTGGCGCCATCGCCCTTGGGCATCCTCTGGGATGTTCGGGAGCCCGTATCCTGACCACCTTATTGTATGAAATGCGACGTCGCTCACAACATCACAAAAGTCCATTCTATGGGTTGGCAACTCTGTGCGTTGGCGTTGGTCAGGGTGAAGCCACCATCGTGGAATGGCTCGGCAGGTAAAATCGAGTTTATGTAGCGATTCAGGAACTTTCCGGGTCTGGACTTCGTCCTTTCCAGGATACATTGAGTATTTTCAACCATTTCGTCTTGAAAGGCTCAGATCGGAATCCATATGATAAAAACGATCACTAAATTTAGGGGATTGATGGGTTTTATCGTTCTGGCAGGGTTGGTCGCAGCTTGTACTTCTGGATCTCCCACCCCCGAACAGGTTCCTGCCACAGACCTCCCGGTTACCTCATCACTTGTCACAGAAACACCGGCGGCAATTCCCACGATCGATCTATCCTATTTACCCGTGGTTGCCATCCCATCCATGGCAGGATTTGAAATGCTCGATGCCCACAATGGCTGGGGTGTGACCGATACCAGCTTGCTGCGCACAGTCGATGGCGGTGTCACCTGGGTGAACATCACTCCGCCTGGGGTCACCAGCCTGGGTTACTCGTCCAGCGTCTTTTTCTTCGATCCATCCAAAGGCTGGGTGGTGGTCGCAGCTCCGGATTATGTTAACGGCACCCTTTATTGCACCACCGACGGGGGTATCAATTGGACATCAGGCTCGGTCCCATTTGGCGGTGGTCAATTCAGTTTCATCGATGCCAACACCGGCTTCGTCCTGGTCGGGCGGGGGGTAGCTGCCGGCTCTTCCGCGGTGGATGTTTATGACACCTCGGACGGAGGCGCCACCTGGAACCCGGTCTACATCATGCAGCCCGGTGGAGACAATACGATCAATTCCCTCCCATTCGGTGGGCAAAAAAGTGGCATCACCTTCCTGGATAACCAGCATGGTTGGGTTGGTGGAAATATCCCCATGGATGGATATGTCTATTTATATGCCAGTTCAGATGGCGGGCACACCTGGGTGAAACAGAATGTCAGCCTGCCTGCTGGCTATCAGACCTCCATGACCGAAGCCCTGCCGGTAAAATTCGTCAACGGGAAGGATGGCATTTTACCAGTCAGCCTCTTGAAGGATTCATCCATGCTGGATTTCTTTATCACCCATGATTCCGGTCTGACCTGGTCAACCACAACCCCGGTCTCTGGCAATAACAGATATTCCATCATCTCGCTGGAAGATATCCTCGTTTGGGACGGCGGTACCTACCTGCACCTTACCCATGATGGCGGACTTAGCTGGAATACCATTACTACCAATGTTAATGTCTCCGACACATTGATGAAATTTGACTTCGTGGATGCCCTTACTGGCTGGATGTTGACCGGGGATGCCAATAATCACCACACTTTCTATAAAACTGTAGATGGCGGAGCGACCTGGAATAATTTGATCCCGTAACTTTGAGGAGAGAGGATGTTGATATGAAAACAATGCGATATACCTTGATGTGTGGTTTCTTGCTTGTCCTTGCTGCCGGTTGTGCTCCAACCAGCCTGACCCCGCTTGCACCAACTCCCACAATCAATCCAGAATTCTTGCAAGCCACACCTTTTTCGGGTTCCATCACCCTGGATATCCTTAAAAATGCCGAATACCAGGCAAAGAATGGAATGAAGATGATAAAACTGACCAATGGCAGTTACCAGGAAGGCTCAGGTACTGATTTTGTTTCGGTCAGTATGGAGGATATTTATGCCCTGGGCGATTTAAACGCGGATGGAGTGGAGGATGGCGCCGTGGTCCTGGCGGAAAACTATGGTGGCACTGGTCAGTTTGAATATCTTGTACCGGTTTTCAATAATGGAGGTGGGATCATTCCCTCCAGCGGTTTCTTCCTGGGAGACAGGGTCAAAGTCAATTCCATGAGCATCAACGCCGGTACCATCATCCTGGATATGTTGGTCCATGCACCCAATGACGGCATGTGTTGTCCAAGCCAGGGTATGACCCAATCCTTCCGTTTTTTTTGGGGATCGGGACTGGTTATGACGCATGCCACTTCTGGCAGCGGAACTGCCTTCCGGGAAATAAAAATTGAACTGCCAACCACTGGCAGTGAAGTGACCAGGCAGATCCATATCAAAGGCATTGTTTCCATTGCCCCTTTCGAGAACACCCTGAAAGTCCGCATGGTTGATTTGAACTTTGGTGGTCCCGTTTATGAAGGATCGATCTCTGTTACTGCCGCAGATATCGGTGCGCCGGGATCTTTTGATGTCGTTATAGATCTGACAGATAATCCAGCCACCATTGGCACGCTCCACATAGAAATCATCGATGTCAGCATGGCCGATGGTTCCACCATTGCATTGGATTCGGTGGATGTGACCGTGCGATAATGATCCAACCTGTTGATTCAAAAAGAGACCACCATGTTTCCCTCGGTGGTCTCTTTATTCTTAATCGTTTCAATTTCAATGCATTTAATTTCTGATGGAATCCAACTTGCGAATGACCATCACCACCTTGCCCTGGATCTCCAGGCTGGCGGGATTATTTACCATAATTGGTTGCATGGTCGGGTTCGCTGGTTGCAGCCGGATGCCCTTCGATTCCTTGAAGAAATACTTGAGCGTGGTTTTATCTTCATCTTTCAACCAGATGGCGACCATGTCGCCATTCTCAGCCGTCTGGGCTTTTTTCATGATGACCACATCCCCTTCGTTCACCATCGCATCGATCATGGAATTCCCATGCACCTCAAGCGCGAACAACTCGCTTGTCTTTTCCCTGGCGGGCAGCAGACTGCGGGCGATCTGGATGTTGGTCTCGGCATCGAAGTAATTGAAATCAGAGGCTGCCACCGGGATGGGTTCGCTGGCAAAAATGCGACCCACGATCGGAATATTTAATACCTCGTTGATACTGGTGGAAATGGTATGGATCGTTTCAGCCACCTTGTTGGAGATCTTGGAGGAATCCAGGTTCAGGCGGACTCCGCGAGAGACATTGTGATCGCGTTCGATTAGATTCATCTCCTCCAATTGTTTGAGATAGTAAGTCACCACCGATGTGGATGAGATTCCGGTGGCTTCTCCGATCTCGCGGATGGAGGGCGGATAGCGTTGTTTATCCTGCCGGCGCGATAAATATTCCAGGATCTTCTGGTGCCTTTCGTTAATGCCTTTGCGTGGTCTGACCATTTACGCCTTCCTTTCCAGCCTTTCGCTCATTTGTGCTATTAATATAACACGAACATACGTTCTACAGTTTCAAGTATATACCATTTGTTCTAATTGTCAAGGGAAAATATACTTTGGTGTAATTGATTGACTCGAGGCTTTATTTTGTGCAATAATCATTCATGACTATGAAAGTGAGGGATCATGGATGATAACTGGCGATTAAATCTGCAAGAGGAAAGAAAAGCACTTCTAATAAGAAAGGAAATATTGACTCTTGAGGATAATTCTTATATTGGAGAATTGGAGGAAATTCAAGGTTTAGAAGAAGCTCCGAAGGTCTTTATTGATGAAAAAACCAGTCTTCGTAGAAAAGAAATTGATTACGCAACTTTTTTTCTGTAAATTGAGTCACAAATATCCATGGTACTTTAATAAATTAATGACTTGCCAGCACAATAATGTTTTCCGATCTGCCACTCCTCACTGATC